>JAABUY010001956.1_pt1 | contig 25799 bp, 36 predicted proteins | sample 5560271 | NCBI WGS metagenome assembly JAABUY01 (sample SAMN10711886, study PRJNA513374) | rock metagenome | isolation source: Antarctica rocks | place: Antarctica: Victoria Land, University Valley | reverse complement strand
CTGGTACCAGGCATACATACCTACCACACCAGCCAGGCCACAAGTCATCTGGCCGCATGCGGGAAGTGCGAGGCGGTCGCGAGCCGCGCGCGCCTGTGCTCAACAACGACACGCAGCCCGGCGCCCGCGAGCAGCGCGCGCCAGCGGCCGATGGAGGCCCAGAGGCCCCAGTCGCGCGCGTCGGCAGCGCGCCAGCAGCGCGCATCCAGGCCCCACAGCAGGCACGCGAGCGGGCCGGTCGCCTCTGCCAGCAGCAGGAAGCCGCCGGGCGCCAGCGCGGCCGCCAGGTGCGCGAGCGACTCTGGCGCGCATCTCATTTCTCTCAGCAGGCGCCAACTGGGGGAGAATACGCGTGGGGCCCATGCATGCCTCAGCTCGCCAGCACTGACACCGGCTGCATGCGTGACTTACGGCAGGTAGCAGTGCACGCTCTGAGGCTACGCATGCAGGAACGAAGACTCACAACCAAGCGCAGTTGCTGATCAGAGGCCACCAGCTTCTCGATAGGCACACTATTCTACGCCTTTCTAGAGTGGCACTTCATCCGAATGTGCCCCCTGACAAGCCCCACTAGGGGCAGCGCAGGATGAGCTCGGGCCACGCACTTGACAGGTCGAGGCAGGTGTGCACTGCATTCGCGGCCGTGATGAGCCCAAAGGCGCCCTCCAGGGCGGCAGGCGCCGGCTCATTGATGTCCCACACCTGTCCCCAGACAATGTACCAGTGTCTTCCAGTGTCCGCATGTGCAGTCCAGAGAGACGTGTACTGAGACAGCAGGCGTGCCGCTGCAGCACCCACATAACGGCACCCCAGACGCGCCCCACTCTGGCACCACGCATGGCAACCAGGATGCTGACGCGTGTTTCATGCTCAGTGGCCTTGCGCCTCCGTGCGCGCCTGGAAGGCGAGCTTGGGGCAGGCCAGGCAGTCCAGCAGCGCCTGGCCGAAGGATGGCGTCACGTCGGTGGCCGTGTAGCGCACCAGCTCCGTCGCGGCGCTGCGGTCCAGGCGGTCCAGCACCTGCCGGCTTTGTTACGGGCGTATGCTTCCACAGGCCTTTGTTGCCGCGCGACACGCCTATGAACATCCTTGACACAATGGCATGCATGCATGTATCCTTCCTTGGCTTGGTGGGCCCCCTCACCTGCCGGGTGAACCCGCCTGTGCCGGCGCCGACCTCCAGCGCGCAGAAGCCGCCAGGGTCCTGGTGCGTGCAGCAGGTTGTCAGCGACTGCAGCGACACGGAGGATGTGCAGCACTCTGGCGGTGTCATGGCTCAGGAACCTTTATATGCACAGGCGGGCATGCCATGGAATCGGAGACGCACAGAATGTGCTTGCCCATGCAGATCATCCTCACAAATCAGGCGAAGCCACGCATACTGGCACCTCTGTCAGCAAGAGAGCAGTGCGCATGATTGCTTTTGGTGTCTCAATAAGCTACGCTCTTGCTTCTTTTCATTTGTGACCATGAGGTGAATACGTGCCTGATTTTCAGAGGATATGTCTAGCAACGCATGCAGCGGCGCCCCGCAGAAGCCTGCGCAGAAGGGGTCCCGCGCGTACAGCTCATTGTGCTCGGGATGCTGCACGATTGCAGTTGTGGCGGCCTGCGCATGCCGCAAGACATGCAACTCCCTGATTGATGGGGACATCACAGACCATCACCCTCAAGCGGTGGGGGGAGATCACAGACACTCAACCTTAAACTTGTTGTGCGCGGTACTCACAACCTTGACCTCAGCGTGGCGCGGTACTCACAGTAGCAAGTTGCATGCTGCAAGAGATTTGCGCGTGACGTGCTGCTGAAATGTCACGGAGATGCACAGCTTTGGTCAATCCAGGAGGCAGCCGGTGGCGCAAAGATGATGTATGAAAAGCACGAGCGGCAAACTTGAAGAGGATGTCCAAGGGACAAGCGGCAGCTGGGACGTGCTGCGCATGCCTCAAGCGTGGCAGCGGTGGCCTCAGGCGTGGCAAACAGATCGCGCGCGAGCCGCGCCAGGCAGTGAGCGGGCTCAGCGAGCAGCACGCGCAGCTCATCCGGCTCCAGCGGCGGCGCCTTGTACGACTCTGCCATGGCGAGCACCTTCGCGGGCACAGACAGGCGCTGGGAGCGTTGCTGCTGCCTGGCTCTCTTGCACAGCACTGCTGCTGCCATCAGCCCTGGCATGTCACGTGCTGTCGTTCCAGATATAAGCGTGCATGCAGGGAACACTGCGCTCACGCACATCTGGCAAGTGGCTACATCCAAGACAATATCTCGTACTCCCGCCTATTGTGTGTAATAGTGCAGAACGCGCCTCCACCAGATGCGGCTCCAGGCCGCTAGTGCATGCCGCGGCGCGCGCGCGCAGCGCCGCCGCAACCAGCTCGGCCGTAAAGACTGTTACAGCCCTCACATACCTGCACAAATGGAGAGCTCTGTCATCCGCCGCCCTGACAGTGCAACACGCACGGGACTGAGGAGGCACCAAGGAATTTCAAATAGGGACAGACCACAAGTGCTGCAAGAATCAACCCTTGCGCATGGGCACATTGTCCACATGCGCCACGCCATGTGAGGCATGTATGGCGGCGTTGCACCACGCTGCACGCAGCCCCACACACGCTGCTCAAGCGGCGCGCGCCGCGCGCGCACCTGACGCGCGCGCCGCCGGCGTCCGTGCGCACGCCGTAGGGCTGCCACCGCAGCAGCTCCGTCACGACTGTCGTGGCGGCCGCGGGCCGCCGTGGCACGGGCGTCATTTCCACGCCGGCGACCACGGCCAGCAGGGCGCCCGAGCGGGGCCCCGCGCCTGGCTCCTGCGCTGGCTCCAGGCGGCAGGCGACGCCGTCTGCATGGCGGTCCACCTCTGCCATGACTGCCGCCAACAGCAGCGGCGCGCGATCACATGTGCTGCCCACGCTGCACACGCTGTGGCTGCTGACTGTGTGAGCCTGGTGGCAGCTTGCAGGCGCTTGTGCGCCTTGTGCGTAGAGGGAGTGCACCGCAGACACACGTGATCAGGCACCCAGCAGCTGCGCCATGCGGCGTCGCGCAGCGCGCACTACTTCGCAGCCGGTCAGCAGACCAGCCAGCACGGTGGCCAGCATGTGGTGCTGAGGCGTGGACAGCTTGGGCAACAAATTTGTCCTGTTGCAGGGAAAGAGCATGGACAGCTGACCCATGCAGCGCCGCACCCTCGGAGCCAGGCGCTGGCGCCAGGGAGGGCGCCGGGATGCTCAGCCGCCGAATGCGCGTGGGCAGCCGCAGGCGCGCACTGCCGGCCTCCAGCCAGCCCACCTGCAGCAGCCCGTCCAGCAGGCGCACCCAGCAGCCCGTCCACCTGCCCACAGACAGCGCTTGCATCATAGTTTGGTCACATGCATGAGCTCACATGACAGTAGTGTGGGATGCATGCTCGCCGCGTGTCAAAAGCTGTGACAGCCTGTATCCATGCCCACAGCCTACAAGAAAGCTTCTCAACGGCCTTCACGCGGTTTGCCAGGTGCAAGCACCCACTGCACCAGCGTACGCAACACCGCTCAGCAGACATTTGAGTGTAGGCCCGACACACCGAGCACGGCGGGCGCACCTCAGCGCCGCCGCCGTCCCGTCGGCGTGCGCGCGCAGCACGACGCGGAAGGCAGGGCCGTACTGCATCCCCGCGCGCCGCACCCCTCGGTAGAACGCGTCGCTGTCGATGGTCGCCAGGTTGGCCGCCGGCTGCGCGGCAGGGCTTTGCGCACAGGGAGGGTCTGCGCTCAGGCTGGGGGCGGGGCAGGCCGGGCTGGCGCGCGCGTCTGCACGGATGCTGTACTGTGTGGCCGCGGTCTTCAGCGCGCCCGCGCAGGCAACTCCAAGTGCGCACGCCTCAGAGGCTGCGCCCTCCGCCCCGCACGGACCCGCATGCACATGGGCGCCCGGTGCCGCTGCTGCCACCTGAACCGCGCTCGCGGAGCCTGGCGTGCACGCCGCGGCGGCGGGGCAGCAGCCCACGCCTGCTGCCTGCGGCGCGGCCGGGGCTGCGGGTGCGGCAGGCGCAGGCGCGTCCGCGTCCGGCAGCGGCCGTATATACCCCTTGCACACCAGGTCGCCGGCGTGCAGCACCTACGCCAAACTAGGAGCAATTCAACCCCAGCCTCCACGGTGGGATGCGGAGCGTGCGCGCAGCCAAGCACGCCTGGCCTCCCCCACAGGAAGACATGCAAATGGCAGGAGAAGACGACCTGACGTTGGGTATCCGGCCATGCACGGACGCCAAGGCTTCAGAAACCCTGAAGGGATGGCAGGCTTCACCTCACATCTGGAAACGCTAAGGCTTCAGAAACCCTGAAGGGATGGCAGGCTTCACCTCACATCTGGAAACGATAAGGCTTCAGAAAACCTAAAGAGACGGCAGGCTTCACCTTACACCTGGAAGCGCTAAGGTTTCTCAATCCTGGAGAGAACGGAAGGCTTCACCTCATACCTGGAAGCGCTGCCGCGCGTCGAGCGCCACGCGCAGCGCGGCCGCGCCGCCCGCCGCCAGCGGCACCGCCTGCAGGATGGCCACGTGCTCGAACAGCACCGGCAGCGCCGCCGCCGGGCGGCCCAGGCGCGCCGCCAGCGCGGCCCAGGCGGCCTGCAGGAAGGCCGCCGCCTGCGCCGCATGCGGCTCGCGCTGGTACTGAGGGTGTGGCGTGAGCGCAATCTGCAATGCTTGTCACAGCGTGATGCGCACATGCAAGCGCTACCAAGAGCAGCCCAGCAACTGCAATGCAGTGTGGATCGTAAGTGGAAACGAGCATGCTGGGCCTGCACCGGCAGCAGAATAACGCCGTCCACGACATGGTCTGCCAGGTAGGCATCTGCCTCATGGCCTGTGTGTCAACGCCAGATGTGATTTCATTCCCAGCTAGCTGCTTGATGGCTGCTGTTGGCTGACCAGTTATAAGCTTCAGCAGTATCCAGAAGGTTTCGAAGCTGTGATACTTACAACGGTTGCATCATGTGCATACCCTCTGTACTGCAGATGCCTTCACAAGTTGGCACAGAGCGTATGCTTGCATGGGTCCTGCCCAGCAGGGTGGTGTGACGCGCCCAGGTCAAAGGTCCGACTGGAGCCCGCAGCCGCGTCGGGCAGCGGCGGCGGCCCGAGCGGGTACGTCTCGCGGTGGTCCCACGCGCACAGCGCCTCGGTGACGTCCCGCGGCACTGCGCGCGCCTCGCCCCGAGCTAGTCGAGCCCAACTTAGCATGTGCATTGCGTTTCCGCACTTGCCATCCACAGCTTTGCACAGTGGTGCGCAAGCTTGAGTTCCGTGCAGGATTGCTATTGGGGGACACGCAGCAGGCTGCTCGCGCTTGGGCTAAAGGAGCTCTAGGCACCGGTGTGCACTTGGGAGGCATGCAGCAGGCTGCGGCGCAATGTGTTGCAGCCAGAGCTCTTTGTGACAAGCTTCATTTAGGAGGCCATGCAGCAGGCTGCGGCGCACGCTCGGGGCTGAGCGGCGCAACCGGAGGCGGTGGCGCCTGCCACGCAACGCGCACGCCCAGGCGCCACAGCTCTGCTACTGCCGCTGGCAGCGTCTGCGCGGCCGGCTCGCCTCGCCGCATGGCTGCCACGTAGGGCAGGTCCGGGCGGCCTGGCGGCATGCCGCACAGAATGGGCTACCACCGCATGCAGCAGAGACCCTTTTAGGAGATAAATAATGCGCGCAGTGCGCATCGACACGTCTAGCTTGACGCAAAAGGGTTGTCCTGCAGAAGCACTCTCGTCCAGTAGTAAGGGGGGCGCTCTGGGCTTACTGCATGACCACACAAAACTGACCTTGATTAAGTACTGATGCTGTGGCAATAAAGCTGGGAACGCAGCAGGGGTAGCAGCCGTGATCGAGTGAAAGCGTGCATAACAGAGCATGTTTGAAAAACCTAAACGGATTTAACATGTAACATGTAACCACATGTAACCCAGAGAGAAACATATTCCCTCAGGGTGCGGCAGCACCTTGGCGCAACGGCCCGCGCAGCAGCGAGTGCGGCCCCACCTCCAGCAGCACCGCGCCCTCGGGCACCGCCGCAGCGGCGTCCGTGAACAGCACGCGCCTGCTGAATGCAGCCACCTGTGTCGCACCGGCGGCAACTGAGCGACTGTGAGAGCCCCGTGCCAGAGCTAAGCATGCGTGCTCTCCTCCCGGTGTGCATGCAAAAGCAAAATCCCAAGCCACTCTATGCATATGCTCAGAGCTTGCTGCCTTCCGCTAGTCCTGCTCCAATTCAACCTGGGAGTGCAAGGCACACAGGTTGCCATGGCCGCAACCCAGCCAACCATGCTCGGCGTGCACGAGAAGGGACGGAATTCTGAGAGCACACATGGTAGGCGGCGGAGCAGCGAGCTGCTGCAGGGTCGGTGCTCTTCGGGCCGAAGGTGGACGACAGCCACGTTGGCGAGCGCACGCGCGGCTCGGGCAGGGCGTGCTCCAGCGCTGCGCGGCATGTTGGAGGCTTGTGTAAGAGAGTTTCAAGCTTCACGAGCTACGGTGACAGCCTGAGAGTCAAAAACACGAGATGCATGCGCAATGTCCGGCACAGCAGGCAGGGCGTGGCCCAGTGCTGCGCAGCATGTTTGTGACATGCGTGAGTACCCGCAAGCTCTGCCGCCATCCCATGCGCATGCTGGTTGTCCAGCGCATCAAGCGCTGCTCTGTCCACATTGGTTCTGCCCTACCTTTCTCGTGAAATTAAGAGTCAAACTGCTGCAAGCGAACACAGCACAGGACACTGGCCATCGGTCCAGCAAGCAGGCACCAGCGGTGCATCGGGGCCTGGCGTGCTACCTGCTGCAAGCCTCGGCTGCACGCATCATCAAGCGAGTGCCGGCGCGCACCGGCCTGCAGCTCGGCCAGCACAGGCTGCAGCATGGGCGAGTGGTACGCCACGCCGCCGGTCACCAGCTCGCGCACGAACGCGCCCTCCGCCGCCAGCTCCGCCAGCAGCGCGCGCAGCTCGTCCGCGGGGCCTGCACTGAGCGAAAACGCAGAGATGACCTGGGCAGCCCATGGCCAGCGAGTAGCTACTCGCCGCTGGCAGCACAGCGCCGCCTCCTTCCACTGTATTAGCAGCGCCGTGCCGACAAGGCCCCCAGGCCGCAAAACGATGTGCAGCTGAGGACTTTACTCTGGGCGCTACAGAGGGGACCGCCAATTTGTATTGAAGTCGCAATTGCAGTTGAGTACATAGCATTTTTTTTTTGAAACAACATATGAGGACTGCTCTAATTTCATCAAGTGCGAAATAGCAGCCAGGCATCACGCCGGCCAGCGTCGAGCTGGCGGGGCTGTTGTCGCAGGCGACCACGCAGCGCGCCGCGCCCGCGCCCGCGCGCGCCAGCCGCGCCTCGGCCTCGTGCGCGCCCAGGTCCACCGCGGCCATGAGCCCGCCCGCGATGCCCCGCTCCGGACACAGCCGGCTGGAGCCATACGCACCGACTCAGCAGTGCAAGTGGCATGGACAGGTGGCCAGGCAGCTGAGCGATTATAAAGTCTCCTTCCAATGAGTGGCAGGGACACTCTTGCAATAAAGTTGAGAGCAAATGCTTTCCACACACGCTGCCATGTATCACGTCCTAGCGCCGCAAGCATACACATGCATGGACGGCCACAGCGCTCCGCGCACGCTGCTCCGCGCAGCACGCATCGCCAGAGCATCGCGCGTCCGGCAGCTCGCCCGGCAGCCATGAGGAGGCGCTGGAGCGCACGTGGGGACACGCTTAGGGTCATCTAATGCTACCCCCTGGGCTCGCGGCGGGGCGCGCCTGCGGTGGAACGCGACAGCGAGCGTCTCCTTGCGGGTCAGCGCGCCGTCCGCGTAGCCGCATGTGATCTCCCCTGCGCAGGGTCAGGGTTAGGGTAAGCCGCCCAGACGCCCGGGCAGTGGGCGCCTTCCCGAGCAGCTCTGCAGTCTGGGGCGTACGCGGCGCAGGGGAGCGGGCGGCTGGCGGTGCGAGCGAGTCTGCACGTGCGGTGTGTCTGCGCGCGTGTGCCGCATGCGCAAGGTGATGATATAGATGCAGAGCTTAGCACGCAGGGGTGTCTGTTGAGGGAGGCTCAGATAGTCAACCTGGTCCGCAGGAGCTTCATGCTGTGATGACCGTGGACAGGCACAGGACAGGCTGGGGATACAGGCTCAGGCGCCGAAGCCGCCCCAGCCCCGACCTGCGGAGTGGCCGAGGACGCCGGCCGGGCGGATGCCGTAGTCGTCGCGCAGGACGTCCACGATGCCGATCTGGCGCGCGCGCCGGGCTCGCTCAGCGCCGCTGCGAGCAGGCAGCGTCTCTCCCACGGGGCCCGGCCATGGGGGCATCAAGCGCACAGTGCGCAGGGCAGAGCTTTCTACACCAGTTTTAGAGCGCGCGTGTGCATGGTAGCATGCGCTGCACGACACCCACCCGCGAGACACAGATCTGCTAGAGCGCAGAGCTTGCCACCTGTCACAAAAGATGCTCTCTTGGAGGCTGCAGCGGCAGCCACGGCTAGAGTCCGAGCCGGCTTGGCTGCACGCCTGCACGGCAATGATGCCGACCCCCGCGAGCGCGGCCTGCGGAGGTCCGCGCGCATGCGCGGGCACTGGCTGCCGTTGCCTGCAACTGTATAGGGTTAGGGTAAGGGGCGGAACGTTGCGCTGGCCGCCAGCAGGTCCGCGCCCATGCGCGGCCACTGGCTGCCGTTGCTGGCGCCCCCGTGTGCCGGCGCACACGCTCGCATTGCCTTGAAGCAGGCGGGTGGGCGGGCGCCCGACCTGGAAAGACAAACCAGACTGGCGGCGGCGCGGGCGGGGCGCGCGCGCTGCGCAGCTCGCCCCCGCGCGCCAGCGTGCCCCGGAACGGCAGCCGCGCGGCGTCGGCGCCCTGGCCGCGCGCGTAGCGCCGCAGCGGCGCGCTGCACTCCGCGACCCCTGCCCGCGCACAGGGCCATGGGCCGTCACATCAGCGCACCGGCGGGAACAGCTGCGCGAAGCCGCCAAGTCAAGGTGCAACGGCCCTACATAGCTGCTGAGTCAGCCATTGGACAACAATAGCTCAGTTGGATGCTTTTGCCACATTCCGTTGCTCATAGCACAGCTCTTGCCCGCATGCATGGCAACGACACTTTAGACTTTGTAACCGTGCGACCAGGAGACGCCCCGCACCCGCGCGGGTGACGGCCGCGGCCAGCCGCGTCAGGCCCTCCTGGGTGCGCGCGGCCAGCGGCAGCGCCTCATCCAGCACTGCGCCGGGCTCAGGGGCTGCAGCAGTCTCGGCAGGACCACATGCGCGCGCATGGTCATCATCGATGACTATGGCCACAGGCTGGGGGTGCGACGCGCCGCGCCCGCAGCGCAGCAGCACGTGCGCGTTGGAGCCGCCAAAGCCAAAGCTGCTGACGGCGGCGAGGCCGCCGGGCCAGGCCACCGGTGACGCCACGACGCGGAGCGTCCCCGCGGCCAGGCCGGCCGAGGCCGGGTTGGGCGTCGCGTAGTGCAGGTTCGCCGGCAGCGCGCCCGCCTCGGCGCCCAGCAGCACCTTAATCAGGCCGGCCAGGCCGGAGCAGCCCTCGGCGTGGCCCATGTTGGACTTGACGCTCCCAATGAGCAGGGGGGACCCAGGGCCCCGCCCCGCGCCCGACCCGTACACCGCGTCCAGCGCGGCCAGCTCCTGCGCGTCGCCGGCGGCCGTGCCGGTGCCGTGCGCCTCCACGTAGCCGACGTCCGCCGGCGCCACGGCCGCGCCGGCGCACACGCCGGCCGCAAGCGCGGCCTGCGCGGCGGCGCTCGGGAAGGTGATGCCCGCGCGCGTGTGGCCGTCGTTGTTGGTGCCCGCGCCCAGGACCGCCGCGTAGGGCGGGCGCGCCGCCCAGGTGTAGGGTAGGGTAGGCGGTAGGGTAGGGGCAGCGCGCGGGCCGGGGCCGCCGGCGCGGAGCGCGCGGTACGGCGCCGCCGGGCCCGTCTCGGCGCGCTGCGCGGGGCATGATGTGGGCCGCCGGCGCAGCACGACCACGGCGACGCCCTCGGCGCGCGCGTAGCCGTCGGCCGCCGCGTCAAACGCGCGGCACGCGCCGCCGGGCGACAGCATGCCCAGCCGCGCGAAGGCCAGCGAGTGGTGCGGGCGCAGCAGGCCGCTCGCGCCGCCCACCAGCGCCCAGTCCAGCCGCCCGGCCGCCAGCTCCGCATGCGCCTGCACAGAGGTGGTGCCACTGTGCTCAGCGGCGATTGGGGAAGCCACCCACTGCGCGGCCCGCCAATACATCAGCAGGGTCCAGGCGCACTACTGCTGCATGCCAACGAAGCTCCTTTCCTCTCCCCTCCTTGGCTTGCGCCAGACAGCCATGCAGGCCCACTGTCAATCGGGCGGCCATAGCCCACTTCGCGTGCCGGGGCAGGTCGCGCGCCTCGGCCAGGGCGGTCAGCGAGGACGAGCAGGCGGTGTCGATGGCCTTGCTGGGCCCGCGCAGGTCAAACGTCCAGGAGAGCCTGTTGGCAAACATAGACGCGCTGCAGCCGGTGTGCTCGTAGCCGGTGATGCCGTCCGCGTCGCCCAGCCACAGCTGGTGCGCCTGCGCGCGCGTGCGCGCGGCGCGCGCTGAGCCCGAGCACGTGCCTGATGCAGTATTGCTCAGTGCGCCACAGACTTACTGTTCACTCTGACTACCTGAGTGCCACACACAGCTGGAGAGGAAGCCGTCCACGCACCTCGCTGCCGCACGCGCCGACGTAGACGCCGGCGCGCGCGCTGCCGCGCAGGCCGGCCGGGTCCACGCCCGCGTCCGCCCAGGCCTCGTGCGCCACTTCCAGCAGCTTGCGCAGCTGCGGGTCCATGCGCTGCCGCGCACGTGCGCCCACCCGTGAGCGCGGCAGCGCATGCTCAGCATGCCGTGCCGGCAAAGCCGGCCGTCAAACTCCCTGACACTATGCCGACTGTGGGAAAGCCAAGGTCAGCTGCCGCGTGTGCATCTTCGCGAAGCGCTGACGGTATCCTCGCCTGCGCGACTTCATGTTCAGCAGTGCTGAGCCAGCACGGCAAAGCGGCCGGTGCCAGAGCGGTCCGCGCTGGCCGCCGGCTCGCCGCCGGCAGCACGCCCTCCATGCTCACCCCGCCCGGCGGCCGGCACAGCGCTGCTGACTCGCCAGGCGGGCGCCGCGCACCTGCGCCTGCTTGCCGTGCACCGAGAAGAAGCCGGCGTCGAAGCGGTCCGCGTCGGGCAGCTTGCCGCAGCGCGCCGGCGTGCCCAGCGCGCCGGGCGGCCAGCGCCGCGCGTCCGCGGTGAGCATGTCGGCGCTGGCGGCCAGGTGCCGCCAGAACGCGCCCGCGCTGGCCGACTCCGGGAAGCGGCAGGCCAGGCCCAGCACCTCCACCACGCCGCCGGTCGCGCTGGCGGCGGGCCCTGCTGTCGGCGCGCAGGCTGCCGGTGGCGTGCTTGTGCCGGGTGCGGAGCGGCCCCGCGCCATCCCAGAGGCGTCTGCAGCTTCGCCGGGGCCGGGCTGCGCTGCTGCTGCGCAAGCCATGGCAGGCACGCCCGCGCTTGGCGCAGAGTCGCTGCCCGCGCTTGGCGCCTCTGGGGCGCTGTGAGCGCCGCACAGATGATGCTGTGCTGCTGCTGCTCAGCTTGCTGAGGGTGCGCTCATGCTGCGGGTGCTCGCCCTGCAGGTGTGCGCCCAGCCTACGCTGCACAACTGTGCACGCGTCTACATAGACACACACCGTCCCAGTGGTGTAGAGTGTGGCCGTGCGACAAGCAGGTGCACGCCACGGCTGCAACGGCCTTGCATGCACTCGGTACGTCCAAGCAATACAAGAGCTTTCGCAGCGTGTACAGGCCAAAGCGCCTTCCGCAGGATGAGACTTGAGTGGCGGAGCTGGAGAGGAGCACAGCCTGCGCAGATACGGCGGGAGCTGATATCGCGGGAGCGTGACAGCTGCTATACACCATTCAAATCATCACATGTTCCAGCATTGTGCCCCATGCATTCTCCGCAGAGACCGCGCGTTCACGCAATGCCGTCCTTAAAAAAGGCGTCGTATGTGCTGCCGCCCTCGTCGTCCAGCAGGCCCAGAGTCTTCAGGCGCCGCTCCTGCCCCGGCACCGCGCACGCGCTCAGGACGTCGTCCCCGTCAGGGCCTTGGAACGCATCAGACGGATGGATGCAGGTTTTATTGCCACATTCTCTGTGTTTGTACACGAAACCGAGCAGGCTATTGCGACGCCTGCCCCTTGGAGGTGCGGGGGCACCTGGTAGAACTCAAGGGAGCCGATGCGGTCCGCGCGCGCTTCGAACCAGCGCAGCGTGCTGTCCAGCGCCTCCTTCTCGCCCAGGCGCACCTGTGCACGGGGTGCCGTCTCAGAATCTGAGAGCCACCAGCCACCAGCCGCGCGCTGGCAAAGCAGGCCGCTCCTCACACGACTGTAAAGCCGCTCACACGGTCCAGGCACGCATGGCACTTGGGCGCCGTCTAAGAAACACGCGCACGCTGGCAGAGCAGGCCATTCCCACACGTTGTTAGAGCCGCTCGCGTGGTTCACGCACGCATGGCACTCGGGAGGGCCGCGGCGTGCAGGGCTGGCCGGCACAGGACTCCAAGCAGCACCGACTGCACAATGCGAGGCATCATGCACGCGCTTGCTCGCGTGCTTTTCCCACAGCGCCCAAGGGCCCCACCTGCACGGCCATGGCCAGGCGGCTGCCCGGCGGCGCAGCGCGCGCGGCGCGCAGGTCCGCCTCGATGCTGCCGGCGTAGCCCTGCGCGCAAGCGCACACGGAATCAGGGGTATTGTAGGGTAGGAGAATCAGGGTAGGGCAAAATAACCCTATAGCAGCGAGCGGTCGCTCGCACTCGCCACGGACAGCATCGACGTCGCCAGGCTGTCCCCACCGCTTGCAGGCAGGCAGCAGGGTTAATACGTACGGTGCCGCGAGCTGCCCGCGCCGAGGCGTCCAACATATAGCACTCCAGGGGCCGCCGGACCTAAAAAATGGTGCTCGTCCTGCCTGTGCGCGGTCCCCGCGCAGGCCTGCGCACAGCCCAGGCAGTGCAGGGGAGCGGCGCGCCGGGCACCTGCAGCGCGCCGCGGCAGCCGTCGGCCATCGACTGGTACACCGCGCGCTCGTTGGCCTCGCTGACCGGCTTGAGCATGTGGCCCCAGGCGTCGTTCCTGAACAGGCTCTCCAGCAGGAACGCGTCGCTGCCTGCGCGCGCACGCGCGCTGGCTAAAGGCCGCGCCGCGCATGCCTCTGCCGTGCACTACCTGCATGCTAGGAGACCGTGCCGCCATACCAGGAGGCTATACGAACGTGCATGCCCAGTCGGAAGTCGGACATGGCAGGCAGCCGCGTCTTCGCGACGCGCCTGCTCGCAAGGAGGCCTTGCAGGGTTTGCAGCATGAGGTATACATTGCGATTCACACTGAACAGTACTGCAGTGCCGCAGTCCTGCATCAGCGCAGGCAGGCCGTACGCAAGGCTCCTATTGTACCAGAGCATGCTGAGCATGCTGACATGCGCGTCTCCAGACGCGGCGCGCCGCTTGCGGCAGCGCGCCAGCCGCACCGGACAGGTTGATGAGGCGCAGGAAGCCCAGCAGCGAGTCAGACGGCTCGCGGCCGGCCAGCAGCGTGAACTGCGCGTCAGCCGTCAGGTCGGCCGCCTCCAGCACGTCGGCCTTGTCGTCGTGGAAGCGGTCGCCGGCCGGCAGCGCCAGCTCCAGCAGGAAGCCGCCCTGCCGGCGGCGGCATGATAGCGTAGGATTAGGTCAGCTCCAGCAGCAAGCCCCCCTGCCGGCGGCGGCTTGCGCGCTGAGGCTCGCGGATGGGTGACCAGGGACAGGGCATGGTGCCGTCGGCCCTATACTGCCCAACAGCAACTCGCCAGCTGCTACCTCCATGAGGCACACTTGCTCCTGCAGCGCCTGTCAGTCCAAACCCGCGGCCCCGCACAGTGCCAGTGTAGCTCAGGCGCTCAAGCGACAGGGTGCAGGCACGTACGGCGAGCACCGCCTCGACAGGCCCATCGTCGGCCGCTGCATTCCCTGCCCCGGGCCTGGGAGGTACCAACACTGCCTGGGGGCCATGCGCGGACACGCTGGCCGGGCCAGCATGTGATGTTGTTATACCTTTTCAGTTACGTCTTTTGACAACACTCTGATCTCCATACCCTACCCTAATCATGTAGGGATTGCCAGCCGCGCGCCTGAAGGGTCTCCGCGTCCAGCACGCCATGGTCCAGCAGCACCTGGCTGTCCAGCTTGCCCGCGCCATAGTCCATGGCCACCGCCTCGCCGGCCGCGTAGTCCCGGTCCGCCTCCAGGCTGGCCGCCTGCGCCGCGCGCCCCTGTGTCGGCGCGCCGCTCGGCGGCCTGATGCGGCGCAGCTCACCGAGCGAGCGGCCGCACGGCGTCGGGACACGCCAGGCTCGCGAGCAATGAACAAGTACGGCAAGCAAGTGCACTACTGCAGGCACGTGCATCAGAGCATGCATTTGCATGCCTGCAAACGATGGGTGATGTGCTCAGAGCCAAGTTTGTGGTACGGCGACATGGTGAGGCGGGATGCGGACGGCATGCCAGGGTGAGAGCAGCCACGCGCCTGGCCGCGCCCGAAAAGGCCGCCGCCGACGCGCCACTGCGGCGCGCCCCGCCTGTGTGCGGCCTGCCGCGCGCGCTGCACGCGTGAGCGCCCTGTCGCAGATGGGCGCCTGCCTGCATATCTCCGTGCCGGGCAGCTTCTGGGGGAACCGCTGCCTGGCAGCGGGTCGTAAGTTTGCCGGTCAAGCACTGCACGCGCTCTCGCACATCCTCTGTGTAAAGAGAGAGGAGCGGGTGATGCAATGAGCGCCTGTCGCTTGTCAGGGCCAGGCGCATCGCAGCCATATTGAAATGTGCCAAGCTACGCAGGACCGCGAGGCGCGGCGATGCGCACCAGGTCGGCCAGGGGCACGAGCGCGATTGCTGCGGCGTCCAGAGGCGCGTGCGTGCGCGCGCGGACCGTGCCGACCGCCCACAGGAAGCGCTCGTAGCTGCGCCGCCCCCAAGCAGGCATTACGGACAGCACTAATCACGAGGACGGCCCAGCCTGGCTAACGATTTTCACAGCAAATTGGCACTGCTGCTGCGGTCATAGCTTGCACGTGCCCCCTAAGTTTTTTTGGAACTATCCATGCTCCTCAGACGTCTTGAAGCAACCATCCGTGTCACGCCTCAGAACCGTGCTCTTCACACCGTGCGACCCAACAATGCTTCCACCCTGGATGAGCTGGGATGCACCTGAACGCATCAGCTGGGAACATGTCCCGGTTGGGCGCCAGCAGCGAGGACTCCAGCTCGCCATACTTTGCCTCGAAGAACTGCCTGCAGGAGTGCGCGGGCGTCAGCGCCTGGTGCGAGCGCCAACCCCCTTCACCGTGCAGCTTGGGTTCACGCAACCGCCCACGCCTGGCAGCCTCTGCATGTGGCTGACACAGAGGGTGGGCAGCGGCCACACACAGCGCGTGTCACGCGAGCGCTGGCCGCTTGCTGGCAAACCGAGCACCCGCCAGAGCGCGGGCGCATATGGGTACCTCATGCCTGAAGCTGCGCTCTGAAAGCAGAACTCTCCGGCCTGCAGGTCACGCAGCTCGGCGTCGTTGCAAAACAGTAAGTCACTCCACCGACTTCCAGAACCCCGCTGCAGGGCAACAAGACAGAGTGCAAAACTGCCGGGAGACACAGGGAGTGGCCGCCAGCACGGCGCTCGCGCTCTGGGCGCGCGGGGGCGCGCCTGTAGCCGCGCACGGACGTGAGTACCTGCGTGCCCTCCAGCTCGGCCAGCTCGGCGTCGCTCCAGAACAGAGGCGCGCCGCACGCGTCCGGCAGCGCGTCCAGGTATGGCCGCCACGGCGAGCGCGGCGCGGCGCGCTCGGCCAGCAGGAACAGCGCCAGCTGCAGCCAGGGCTCCAGGCCGGCCACGAGCGGGCCCAGCGCGGAGCGCGCGACGGCGTCCGCGGTCAGCCAGGCGCCCGCCGGCACGCTGAACAGCGGCTGGCCCCTCCCGCGCACGAGGCGCGGGCTCGCAGTGACACGTATGCCTCATCTATACCAAACGGCGGCACAGGCGGGTGCAAGAAAGGACACGGGATGGCCTCCGAAGCCCCAGAGGTCGCTTGCGGAGCAATTTGCAGATGCTCGTCAGCACCAGCGAAGCAAAGCACAGTCGTGCAGGAGCTGCCAAGCACCTGGCCACAGGGCGTGCGGTGACGAGCTGCAGCACCCCGTCCGCGCCGCAGGCCGCGACGGCGTTGCTTTTGTCGCGTGGCACGCCGCGCTGCTCCAGCCACGCGGCTAGGCCCTCAGCCACGGCCGCGTTGCCCGCTGGCGCCTGCGTCTGCAGGCTCGCCGCAAGCCGCACCAGCAAGCGGCGCGCCGGGGCGCGCTGCCTTGCGGCGTGCGCGGCGCCGGACCTGTGCTGCTTGGACGCGAGCCGCCGTGCGGTGCTTTGCGCATAGCCTGTGCCCGCGCTGCAGCGCAGGCTGCAGCTGCACTCGGCGGAGCTAGTGACACGCATCATGCACGCAGCACGAAAGCCTGGAAAAGCAAGGCTAGCAGATCAGCTGTTCAGACCACACCAGGAAACTTGTGAAACAGCCTAGATGAGTAGGTGCTGATCAGGGGAACAGTGGCCAGTAGGTTACCAAAGAGGTTATTCACCGGCTAGGCGGCAAAAGCGAGAGCTGCAGCGGCTCGAAGCCTTGCACGCAGATAGTGAGAGCAATTGTCGGGTGTGTGCTTGACGCAGCAAAGCGAGGAGCCGGGGCTTGTACTCTGTGGTGAGTCATACGGCAAAAGCGCTCCCCTAGTGACTCCGTAGGCCTCTGGTAGGCAGTAGGTATTCTAGAGAGCTTTCAAAGCAAGACATACAAAGTCCTCTTTGTTCACCTCCTTCCTGATCTAGTGATCAAGATGCGCTGGCTCCTGGCGCTGGCTGCGCTTGCATGTGCACGGGCAGCCACTGCACCAAGCTTTGCCATAGTTAACGACCGATTTCAGAAAGATGGGGCTAGCTTTCAGATAATCAGCGGCAGGTGCGCGCTGCCTTCCAAGAGCAGCACTACTCTTGTTACCAAGAAAATGCAGGAGCCGTTGCTAAGGCCATGTGCTGCGCAGCATACACTACTTCCGAATACACCCGTCGCAGTGGTGCGCCCGCCTGCATGCTTATGTAGGCTTGGCACGCTTGGCACTTTGTGTGCGCGAAAGTCCATGCCCGCTGCGTGCGCACAGGGAGGACCGGATACTGCGGCTCAAGGCCATGGGCCTGAACACAATCCAGGCGCGTCCTCGCTGTCAGCCCGCTGCGTGCTTGAGCTTTGTGGTCAAAAAAGCGCGAGCGTCTGCCTCTCACATACTAGGCCTGGCCGCGTGGTTGGCACCCGGCTGACTTGGCAGCACAGAGGGGCACAAGCAGGACCTGCCAGTCACCAAAGGCGTCCAGGCTGGTGCAGGCAGCGTGCACTCCCTGCGCTCCTGTCGGCGTGAGCACCTGCTGGGCACTGTAGACGGTGCCCTGGTGGTCTGCGCAACGCTGGCAAAGGTGTCTGTACCCTCTCGGCAGGCACCGCAGCCTGCGACGTGGCTGAAAGGCGCTCGCCGCGCAGACGTACGTGCCCTGGAACCTGCACGAGCCCAGGCCAGGCACGTTTGTCTGGGACGGCTTTGCCGACATGGAGCGCTTCCTGACGCTGGCGCACGACGCCGGCCTGCTGGTGCTGCTGCGGCCCGGGCCGTACATCTGCGCCGAGGTATGCATCGGGGGCAGGAGGACCGTACGCATGTCCGCATGCTGGGTGTTTGTGCTAGAGCTCAACCTTGTCTGCGCCAGCAGCACATGGCCCTGACTGCATGGCGATGCCTGGCGCGTGTGAATAGTAGCCGGGTAAGCACGGCAGCATGCAGGCATGGTCAGTAGATCGCATGGGCATGCATGTCTCCTGTGCTGCTAGAACTTGGAAAATGTACTGCTGCCCTGCAGCTCATGCAATACTGATTCACACATGATGGTGGGCGCGCGCCCGCAGTGGGACTTTGGTGGCTTGCCGTGGTGGCTGGCCTACTCGCAGGCGCGCCCCGGCCCCCCGCAACCCTGCATGCGCACCTCGCCCGCCCCACGCACACCCCCCTGGCGCCACCCTCGGCGCCACACCGTGGCAGGTGGCCGGCGGCGGCACCATGCGCTACCGCAGCAGCAACCCGGTGTACCTGGCTCATGTAGACCGCTGGTGGCAGCGCCTGCTGGCGCGCGTGCGGCCGCTGCTGTACCAGAACGGCGGGCCGGTGGCCATGGTCCAGGCGCGCGGCGCTCCGCTGCGCCCTTGCGCTCCCAGGCGAGCTGATGCGCACGGGCAGAGGCGGAGTCCTGCCCGCGCCCAAGCTGCTTGCGCTGTGGCGACGCGTCCCGGCCGCAGCGCCAGCTGGGGGGGGAGCTGTCGCCTGGCCGGCGCTCCCTCGACTCTGGGCTTCTTGCGAGGGGGCTGCCCGACGCGGCTGACGGGCGCCCGCCCGCGCAGGTGGAGAATGAGTTTGGCTTCTATGGGCCCGACGAGGCATACCGTGCGCCGCGCGCCCGCCCTTTCGCGCTCGGTATCGTATGTCACAATGGAGGCTGCAGCACACCGTGAAGCTGCGAGCATGATGTTGTCTGTCACCATGGAGGCCGCAGCACGCCATGAAGCCGCGAGGTATGAGTGCAAGGCACTCCACGGAAATGTGTGTCTTTCCTGCGCACAGTGCGCCACCTGGTCGCGCTGGCGCGGACCATGCTGGGCAGCGAGGTCGTCCTGTACACGACTGACCCGCCGCCGTACGTCGCCAACGGGACGCTCGCCGGCGACGCGCTCTTCTCGTGCGCGCCCGTCTCAATGCTTGCGAATCCGCTTCCGTCCCGCATCACACAGCAGAGACGCGTTGCTTGCATGCCTTGCAGGCCGCTGGAGGCTCCCTGCACACGAAGCTTTAATAGGGTTAGGGTAAGTTTAGAGCTGAGGGCAGGCGGCTCGGCGCGCGCGCAGCACGGTCGACTTTGGGCCGGGCTGGTACAACCTGAGCTACGCGTTCGGGCAGCAGCAGGCGCTCATGAATGCGCCCGGCAAGCGCGCGCCGCTCAACTCTGAGTACTAGTGCGGCCCGAATCCCCCCGACCCGGGTCTGCTGTGGGACCCTGGGTGTGGATGCTATGCCTCTTGCGCGAAACGCCGGCGGCCTCGGTTTCCCAGACCATATTGAGGTCGTCCCAGACCATATTGAGGGGAGCAAGCCATTGGGCAAACCATGGACATACCCCTGCCTCCTCGCATCCGCCTCATCGCATCCGGCTGGAGTACCCCTTGGCGCACATGGTCCTGGAAGAATCCAGGGCTTCCAAATGTTAATGCCTGGGCGCATCATCGACGCCCCGGTGACCCCGCGCCGCCGCGGCAGCACGGGGTGGCTGACGTGGGTCGGCGACGGCATCGCCAACAAGAGCGTGACCAGGATGGTCACACACTTCCGCGAGATCCTGGCCTACGCCAACGGCACGGGCTCGATCAACCTGTACATGGCGGCCGGCGGCACCAACTTCGGCTTCACGGCCGGCGCGCGCCCTGCCTAACATGGCATGCCGCAGGGGCTGTTGGCCAGCTCAGGCTTAAGACAGGGTCGGAACAGGATTTAGCTGTGGCATGACTCGCGCGGGCCACGTTGGTGCAGGGCCCTGGCGCGCGGTGCACACAGCGCCTCTCTGTTGGGCGCTGGACGTCAGTGGCGCATCATGGAAATGAGCGCAACGACCGCATGGTGGGCAGGTTAACGTGTGACCTAGCCTAGGACCCTGCCCAGGGCCCTGGCGCGCGAACGCGGGCAGTTGGACGTCCTGAGCAACCAGGTCGCCAGGCGGCAGGGCCTGCGCGGCCCGCCGGACTTCTACATCAACCTAGGACCCTAATCCAGGGCCCTGGCGCGCGAACGCGGGCAGCTCGACGTCCTGACCGACCAGGTCGCATGGCGGCAGGGCCTGCGCGGCCCGCCGGACTTCTACATCAACCTAGGACCCTAATCCAGGGCCCGCGCGCGCGCAGGCGGGCAGCTCGACTTCCTGACCGACCAGGTCGCATGGCGGCAGGGCCTGCGCGGCCCGCCGGACTTCTACAGGCCGGTCATCACGAGCTACGACTACGGCTCGCCGCTCAGCGAGGCCGGCCTGACCGGACAGCCCGGCCTGGGCGGGCCCGACGGCTTTCAGGCGCGCGCCGCGCGTACAGCCCGTGGCGGGCATGTTATCTCCACATTCTCTGCAGCCCGCCCTCAGCTCCAGCCCAACTCTGCCACCGCACTCCCGATCTGGCGGCATTATATGGCAAGCATCAATTCAGCCTCTATAGCTGTCGAGCAGCCAGCAGTTGCGCAGCTTCTATGTGCAGGTCACGCTTTTGGCCCATGCTGTAGATCACGACTCGTCGCACCGTGGCGCCAGCAGCCGCGCAGCCACGAGCTTATCGTGGCAAATGGCAACAGCGCAGTGTCCTCACAACGCAGCCGTGTGCCGGAAAGGGCTTACCAGCCCGCTTTATGTGTGAGCGCAGCTGCTGCGCGCGGCGATCGCGGAGCACACCGGGCGCGACCTGCCCGCGCTGCCGCCGCCGCCGCGCCTGGCGGCCTACGGCGCAGTGCCGCTGCGCGAGCGCGCGCCGCTGCTGAGCCAGCTGCCGGCCTGGTTCCCCGGCGGTGGCCTGCCCTCCGACACGCCGCTGGTCATGGAGGAGTACGGCCAGCAGTGCGCGCCCCTGCGGCCCCGACGCGGCCGCCAGTGCTACGGCTGTGCAGCACCCGACGATTTCCGCCGGCCCGCATGCCAGCTGGGTGCTATCCTGCATCATTGGGATAAATCATGCTGCTGATGATGGCGTGTGCGCCCTATGCCTGCCAGGGCGGCGATGCCCCTGCCTTCCTTGCGCTGGGCCCCAGCCGAACTCGCATTGACATGCTGAAGACACGCGCTCCTGAACTCGCAGACGGGGGCATGGGCGGCCATTAAGCGTAACTTTGCTGCCCTCCAACCAAGTGCGCAGGCTCCAGCCGCAACCATGGCGCTGGTGGCGCTGCATGCGCTGATGGCGTGTGCCAGCGCTGCAGGGGCGGCGTCATCCTGTACCGCACCTACGTCAACGCGTCCGTCGCCGTCGCCGGCGCCGTGCTGCACCTGGGCGGCGCCGTGCATGACGTCGCCCAGGTGCCCCAGCCCTGCTCGCTCGCTCAGCCCATCACTGGCTTCAAAATCCTCACTCGCTGCAAGCCATCCCATCACATGCTGAAATTCCCTGCCGCGCTGAGGACGCGCCTGGCCGCTCCCGGACGCGCCGCTGCACCGCGTTGAGCGCGCGCGCGGCACGCGCCGGCAGGTGCTGCTGAACGGCCGGCGCGTGGGCGCCTTCGACCGCGACGGGTTCCAGACCCTGACCCTGCCGCCCGAGTCGCCGGCCCCGGGCAGCGCGCCGCTGTTCGCAAGCACGATGCCCAGCCCCGCCCCCATGGCGGTCCTGGACATCCTGGTGTCGGCGGTCGGGCGCCAGAACTCGCGCACGACCTACGACACCAAGGGCCTCTCCTCGCCGGACGTGCTCTTGAACGGCGCGCGGTCCCCGGCGCCATCAGATTAGGGATAGAATGCCGTCCTGTCAACAGGGCGGCCGGGTGCACGTGGCTTTGGCGGGGTGGAAATCACCACACAGGGTGCACGCGCGCTTGGCAACCTCTGTTCTGGTTCCCAGCCCTTGTGTGCCCTACATAGTACCCCAAGGCTCTGGGCCCAGGCTCCCCCGCACCAGCGGGCAGGTGATGGGGCAAGTCTGCATCCTGAATGTCCCTGGTCACGCCAGTCTGCATTCAGTGTGTGAGTAAGTCAAACAGCCGATGGACTGAGACTGCATGGCATGCAGGCTTGCCGCTGACCGGCTGGACGGTGTTCCCGCTGCCGCTGGCTTCCCTGGGGCCCCTGTGCCTGCCGCCCGCCGGCGGCCCTGAGCCGGCTGCGGCGCCGCCGAGCCCTGCAGCCGCGCCCTCAGCGGAGCCAGGCTGCCCCGCCCCGGCGGCCGCCAATGCGTCCGCGTGCGCAAAGATGCCCGTGGCAGGGCCCTTTGACCCGGCGACTGATGGGGGCGTCCTGTACAGGCGCGCTCCCCACCCAGCAGCGACGGGCAGGAGACTCGGAGAACACAGGTCGTGCGGCGCCGGGAGCCGGGGCGGCTCTCTCCCAAACTTCGGGGGGGTGTCATGGTCGTGCGCTGCGTGCGCTGGGCGGTGCTGCAGCTCAGGAGCTTCCCTGGCACTGCGCTCGCCAGTGTGAGCGTCTGGTGAAGGGCAGAGGCGCCCACCCTGCTTGGAGCAAGCAGGCCAATACAGGGCTGGCTAGGGTTAAACCCTAAGTGGTGGCGCCGCATCTCGTCAGGGGCCTGCTGCACGTGGACGCTGCGCTCGCGGGCGCCGACGGCCTCCTGCCGTCCACGTACCTGTCTGTCAAGGCAGACTGGTCCTTCGGGCTGGCGTACATCAACGGTTTCAACCTGGTGCAGCCCGGTCGATGCCTTGCTGGACCCTTTCCGTGCTGCTCGCCTATTGCAGTGAGTCGTGGCGGCCAGCAGCAGAGTGACTCACTGCATTACACACACGCATGCACAGTGGCATCGAGTACCCCGAAACTGTTGACGGGGAAGCAGATCCTGCTTTGACCATCTGCTATCAATACAAGCCCGCTGGCCATGTGGGACCCATTCAGCGTCCGCTCCTGCCCGCTTCGCCTGTAGCGTGCCCGCCAGCTGTTGATGCATGCATGCCCGGGTCGGTCCGGCGGCAGGGCTGGTACGCCGCCGACCGCGGCCCGCAGAACGCGCTGTACGTGCCCGGCGCGCTGCTGCGGCCCTGCGCCAACGAGGTCGTGTTGCTGGAGCTCAACCGCACGTCGTTCACCGCGCCCGACGACGTGCCAGCCGGTGCGGGCTAGCCCTAACCTAATCGAGTGCGTGGGCTCGGCGGTGATGGTGATGGAGGCCGTTGTTGCCGGCGCGCTGTATTGAAGAATTTTGCTCGCGCGCCGAGCAGTGCACTTCGTGGACGCGCCGGACTTCAGCGGCCCGCCGCGGGCGCCCGCGCCCGCGGCCGCCCCGGCGTCGGCGCCCACGCCGCCGCTCTCAGCCGTCGGCGGCGTGGTCTTCCCGTCTGCGGCGCCGGCGGCCATTCACCCTGAAGCAAACCCTAGCCTCCCTGGCATGGCCGTGTCGGCCGTGTCCGCGCCCGCCGCGCGCGGCCACACGGCAGTGTCCGCGGTCTTCCCTGGGACAACGGAGGCAGGGTTGGCGAGCTGGCCGGCCGCGCCGCAGGCAGAGGCAGCTAGTACAGACTTTCCTAAGCTGGTCCTTGTGCGCGGGGGGCACCTCGTGACGCCTGAGGACCGCGGCCTTGCAGCATGAGCGTCTCGTTCCGTACCTGTGCCAGCCCCTGTGTGCATGTAGGGCTTTTGACCTAATGCCCCAGCATGTCACATTGAAGCGACCACCCTTGTCTTGGAGGAGCAGCTGCCCTACCAGCCTCATTCCAACACTGGCTGCTCGCGGCTACATTCTCTGCATATGTCATCTGGCACCTGCCACGCGCTGCCTGTAGGGTGCCTACACCTGTCCACTCAGTACAAGCTGTGTGTCATCCCAAGACAAATCTGTCCGCTGGCGTCTGCTGAGAGCTGCCCAAGGCTGAAAGCACAGCTGCAAAGAGCCGCTCTCCAACATCCTGTCCTTGGCTATCCTGCCTCAGCAAGCTCAACCTGCTGCGCACAGCTCTGCTGCAGTGCTGTGCATACACGTGTTCACTAGAAATGCGGCATTAGCACTACTGGGTTTGTCCGTCCACCACCCGCGCAGGGGAAGAACTTGCCATGCAGGCACCCTGTCGGTCTACATCTGGATGTGTGTGAGGTGGAAAGTTGCAAAGCATGCATGCCGTACGTCCACAAGGTTCTGCTGTTGTACCAAGGCAGCACATTATCAACTTGTAAGGCCCTCGCAGACGCCTCGGTGCGTGCATTGCCTGTGAAGACTGCATGCGTGTCGTGACACGGAACGTCTGAGGCCTGCGCGCAGTCATCAGGTACCACGGCTTTGGCACCTCGACAGCGCTGTTGACCTGCAATGGCAACTTGGCAGGTTAACACCTTGGCCGGTCACAGCGCTGTCAAGGTGCCAAAGCCGTGGTACTCGCTGATTGCGCACAGGTCCCTACCATTCCGTGTCACGATATGCATACAGGCTGCCGCAGGCAACGCACGAGAGGACGGAGGTTGCTATGCGCCCCTACTGCTGCTGCAGTCCGTCAACAGAAGAGTGACAGCACCCACCACAGCTTTCGGCTGCTTTGCGCGTCGCCGAGCCTCGCTGTGGTCACACAAGCGCGGACATGTGACTCCTCATGCGCCATGACTACATGGGTTTGCCGCTCACCGTCCTGTTACAGTGACGTGATGACGTCAGCCTAGAGCTTTGTTACAAGCCTACTGCTGTGCCCACATGTGACATTGCACTCACTCCTCCACAACAGGCATGCAAAATGCTTACGTGCTGCACCGCGGCCACGCTGTACTACACAGTCACGCAGACAGGCAGAAAGCGGCGCGCGCTGTTTGGGCCGGGGCAAGCGCGCCCATTCCGGACACCCGCCCCAGCCTGCACACCCCATGCACAAAGAAGGCTGACATGCCTGCAACCCATGGTGCGTCACGGGCCTTCAAGGAAAGACTTGGGGCGGCAGCGTTCAGGGTGCATCTCGTGCCCCGGGCGCAGCTGGACTAGGCTCGGTAACAGCGGGATCATGCATTGGGGCCAGGGCTAACCCTGCGCTTAAGCAAATGGCTGGCGGCATGGCTGCGCGTGCAGCAGCGCAGCAGGCTGTGCTGAGCAGCGACCTGGTGAGTGTGCCCCAAAACTGCTCTCATGCGGTGATCCAGGGCGAGGTCTAGGGCAAGCACGCGTGGCAACAGCGGGTGCGGCCAGGCTGTGCGCGGGAGACGCGGCCAGGCTGCGCGCGGGAGACGCGGCCAGAAGCTGGCGCGCGCGCCGGCAGTCATGAGTGCCTCCGGGGCTAGGTTGAGGGACAGGGCATGCGGCTGGTGGCATGGGCGCAGCCAGGCCGCGCGCGGGCGGCGCGCTGGATAACAGGCTCGCGTGCCGGCAGTCATGGGGAGCCTTCGGGGCTAGATTAAGGGCCAGGGTTTGTGGCTGGTGGCACGGGCGCAGCCAGGCTGCGCGCGGGCGGCGCGCTGGAAAACAGGCTCGCGCGCCGGCTCTCGCCGCGGCTGGGCCGCTCGCGGCTGGTGCGGTTGGCGGCGCGCAGCGCGGCGAACGCGTCGTCGGCCGCTACAAAGTGCTGCATCACGCGCGTCACCGCCGTAAGCTCGGGCTGCGCCGGCCTGCGGACCTCAGGGTTGTCACTCAGGGTACTGCCCCCATCTGTATCAAGGGGCGCCGCCGGGTGCTCCTGGACCCGCTCCAGGGCGGGCGGCAGCACTGCAGGCGTGGCCACGATCATGCTGCCGCGGCCCGACCGCCGCATGCGCTCAGGCCCAGGCGAGGCAGCCGCCGCGGGCTCAGGGATCGCCACGCCGGCCGACCGTCTGGGCTGCGCAACAGCCGCGGCAGCCGCCGCGGCGGTGAGCGCCGCCGTTCTGGGCGCCGGCGGCGGGCGCGGCGGCGGCCCCGGGTCCTTCGCCTCTGGAGCGGGCTGTGGCGCGCCGCCGGGCGCCGCGCCAGGCTCGGCGCACG
>JAABUY010001955.1_pt1 | contig 25800 bp, 23 predicted proteins | sample 5560271 | NCBI WGS metagenome assembly JAABUY01 (sample SAMN10711886, study PRJNA513374) | rock metagenome | isolation source: Antarctica rocks | place: Antarctica: Victoria Land, University Valley | reverse complement strand
TTTCATTCTTTCTTTCTCCCCCTCAAAACGCAATCATTGGCTTTTTCGGGAGTAGTAGAGGGGGTTTGTTTGGCATTTTGTTCAAGGGGTTCGTTAGTAGTTCAAGAAGCACAAGTCGCAACTGCGAAGAGTTGGTGATGAGAAAAATCCCACTCGAAGCGGCGTACACGGGACTGAAGCGCATTTTCGGCGGGTTGTTCTTTTACAGAAAACTCTTCTCATGTATTCTTATGCCGACCACCCCCATCCATATATGCCCCACCTTCCTTCCTATGGTATAAATATCTTCCCCCATGAACCCATGCTCGAGATCATGCCTAAACCAGTTCTCGAAAACCAGATTTAACATATAAAATAACCCCAAACCCCGGATGCCCCTTGCCCCCAATTATCAAAAAGACTCTTTCCGATAGCGAACGGACGATGAAGCGAAGATTTGTGCACCGGATGACCATGCAAGCTGGCGCGATATTACAAGTTGGTGGTAGTAAGAACAGTGAAAGGGAAGAAGAAAAAATAAGCGCAGGCGATGCCAAAGGGGACGGTCCAATGTTTCCCTAGTGTATGCACGAAGTGAAGGCCACGAGACAATGCCCGCTGCTGCTGCTGCTAAGCCAACGCCTGATTTGGAAATGTATGAAGAAACTCTCTCCTCCTCATGCCCAGATTGTTGTTTTGGACGCTGGGATATTCCCCGGAACGAAACCTCAAACTCCTCAAAACACCTTTTCCAGATGCTCGCTACTCGGTGCCAGCCCTCGACGTGGAAACGTGTTGAACAATAAAATCGCGAATTGATGAAAATATGCACCGCGTATGCCACAATATCACGTCAACAGGACATGTAACACCCATTAGCGTCGTCTCGTCATTTCTGTCCTCCGTAGATTCAATATCCAGGCCATCCTTGCCCGGGAGGCTGTCCTTGTTGAGGCGGAGGCGCCCAGCCTTGCATCCCCGCCTGCTGCGCCGCAGTCGTTTGTTGCATGTATTGCTGAGGGCTTTGGCCCGGTTGTTGCTGATACATGCTTCTTCCCCCCATGCTGGAATAGCTGCTAGGAGGTAAACCACCAGGGATGCCTTGAAAGGTCATTCCACTGTGCAGAGAGCCACTGCTCCCAGAGTGGTGTAGCTGCGGAGGTTGGTGTGGCGATTGCGAGGGATGTGATGGCTGCTGTTGACCTGACGGGCTGTACTGAGACATGCTTTGATGGGCCGAGAGTGGGGATTGGTGAGGTTGCGGAGGTGGCTGACCCCATGAGTGGCCGGCTTGGGGGTAATTGTAGGGCGAACCTTGTCCGGCACCTCCAGGAGCATAAAATAGGCCTGATGAACGCTGATGCATTTGATCCGCACGCATCTGTTGCGAAACCCCTCTTACTGGAGATTGGGTGAGTGAGTTCCCGTGATGAGCGTGTGAGTAGGCCTGAGGGCTCATCATCTGTGACGATTGATGCTGCAGTATGGGTTGCTGGCCAGTGGGCATACTACCACCTGATGCAAGATGGGGTTGGGGTGATTGTATCGATTGACTAACGACCGGACTCGTTTCAAGCGTTTGCTGAGGCGAAGAAACAGCGGCAGCTGGCTTCTTATTCCAGGTATCAGACAGAATCTGGCCACGAGGAATCCTTTGCGCATTGATTGCTCTGCTGTAATCTGCTGCGTTGGAGGCCTGATGCAAGACCTCAGCGGCAGAGCTTGCCTGTGTTCGGTCTTGATAAGGTGCACCTGTGATTTCCTGCCTTGGCCGAGGAATGTTTCCGTAGTCTTGTCGACGCATATCATCAGAAGGTGCCAGGTGTATCATTGGTAGTTGAGGAGCTAGCGTAGCTGGCATTGATCCACTGAGACCTGACTGAAGACCCTGAGGCTGCCCTTCCAGAGGTACATTGCTGTAGATGATGTCGGGATGTCCTATTCCGGCAGCATTCGCATTCACTGCTTCTGCGGCCGCAGCGTCTCTTGCCTTGGCAGCTCCAGGTCGCTTCTCGCCGGCCATATCCTCTTCAGTGAAGCCTTGTTTCCTTGCTTTAGCCTCCCAGTAGTCGTCACGAACCCGCCTGCCGTTGGCAATAACCCTGCTTCCAAACTGACGAAACATTGATTTTGCTGTGACTATGGCGATCTGCCGTGACCGATATGAGTATGGAAGGATCTCTTGCTGTATGAGGTCATCCTTCTCAGGCTGCTGTGCAATGATCTTGTAGAGCGATCGATTCTTGTTGAAGAGAAGGTACGAGTCGCGATACCCAAGAACTCTTGCACATTCCGTTGCCAACATGAATAGCTTGTCACCCCTGTTTGGTACGAAGAATGTCCTGCATTTGTACGCTCGACCTTCTAGTGGATGACCGGTTGGAGAGACTTTCCTTTCTCCCTGTTCGTCATGTTCGCGTGGTACATATTCGTCCCCCTCCGCATTCAACTGGTCTGTCGTATGATCCCTTACCGTCGGCAAAGCCTTTACCACAGTTTTGGTTGGTGTCGGTTTTGGGGGGGAAGTCCGCGTTGGGGTGGTGTTTGCTTGTTGAGGGAGTCCTTGCGATTGCAGCTGGGGAGTTCTGATTTGAGCAGGAAGGCCTTGTGTCACTTGTTGCGAAGAATTCCCAGTGGGGCTTTCCGGTACTCCTCCAGACGTCCTAGATTTCGGTGGCCTGCCGCGCTTTCTTGGTTTCTGGTCGTCTAGTGTATCACGACAAACGTCAGCAACTTCCAAGATAGTTTGGTAACCCCCACCGGGATCTATTCGCGAACCATGTCCCACAGGAACGGCTAATCGCGCTCTTGGTGACTACGTACCATCATCGCCTACGCTATTAAGCGGTATACTGTCAATCTGCTCGGGCGAACGACTTCGCTTGATGCCTCGTGGTTCTGCCTTGGGCGCACTGATGGAGGAGGACGTCGGTAGCACGGATACTATGAGAGAAAGCGCCGGTATCAGTCAGAGCGCAGTGTTACGAGGACGCAGAGTGGCGGCGGGATGGGGTCGTGTCGTCGGTACTGGCGAGCAACCTTGCGGCACGTCGCCAATACGCAGCGACTTATCTCCTCCAACGAATTGGTTTGGACGAGAAAAAGAGAGTCCTACCAGGTGTATTCAACGCTGCTGGATTGATCGTACCCGAGCCATCAATCATGCCACCGCCCATGCCATTGTTCATCGACGTCGACACCGGATGCGAGGCCGAGTACATGACAACCAATGGCCTCAGGCTTTTGACCGTCGCCAGAGTCGTCGCACCGACCGTGCTGGTGCGCGAAAGCGCCCGTTGCAGGTATGCGGCGGGAGACGGTGATGGGGTGGGCTCGAGAGCGACGGGCAACGGCGCGAAGATGTCGCATGCAAGGACGGGCGCGAGTTGAAGTCACGGAGCTTTTTAGACCCCTCTTCCCGGGAACTACCTGGAACCAGAGGTGCGGACCAGAATTGGCGAGGAGCAAGCAACGGGGGGTTCCAGGTGTGAAATGACAGGTGGCTCTCGCGATTGGATTAAGTGGGTGTAAACAAATGGTCCATGCGATGCAAGGACGCGGGGGAGGTGGGATTGTAGGAAGTGTCAAGTTTGCCTCCAATCGTTGACATGGACGAACAAGAGGGGGTGCTTGCTTGCTTGGGGGGGAAGGCGGACGGGCCAAGCAACGGTAAGGAAGGGTATTGGCGATTTAGTATGAGTTCGCTGGTGTGGCACGACCAACCGAATGCCTGAATGCCTTTTGTCTGATACGATGGGCGACTGATAAAGCAGGGTGACCAGCAAGCTAGGACTGAGAAGGGTAGTCCGCTGCAAATGTACGAGGGTTGCAGTTCAGTTTGCAGGAAGGCCCGTATTTTTGGGACGATTAGGGACGATGATTTAGATGGTGTTCAAGGGTTTTGTAGAAGCTTAGGATTATTTGATCAGATGACGGGGAACTTTTTTGGGGTCAAAAGTAAGGGAATCAGGTAGTTAAGGGTAGCGTGCAAATAATATAGAATATCAGTTCAATGGTTTTAGGCGTATATTATTACCATTATTACTATAATAATAACAACAATGATTTACCTTGGTAGAGTGGGTAGGCAAAGTAAAGCACCTACCTACCTACCTTGGGTATCTGAAGGATGGTTCGGTATGAATGACAGGACGGACACCGGCCTGTCAGATAGAACAGGCAAGGTAAGGTAGGTAGGTACCGTAATCATGAATAATTAATTACAATCACTCGGGCTATTTCTTTATGACTCGGTTGGCATTCTTATTGTTCCGTATATTGGCTGGCGATGAGCAGAGGATATCGACGAGAAGGTGGCGAATGGTTGGGGGCCTGCCTCTCGATGAGTACCTTACTTGATGAAATGCGTGGTGGAGAGGAACTGCCAATCATGGCAGCGAGAAATGAGGCTATGGAAAGGGCAAGCGATAACCGGTTGTGTAGAGAGACTAGACTACTTTCCAGCTGGGACGGGGGACTGCGGGAGTTTGGTCTCTACTGGGGACACGAGAGCCATGAGTGGCCTGGATGGCAGCTTCAAATGCTGCACGCCTGCAATGCTGCAATGCAAGATCCCGCTTGCCTGCATCGAGCGCAAGGGACTCGTGGGGAAAAAAGTCAGAGTCAGAACGTGCAGGCATTGTTATTTAGGGCTTCGGGCTTCAGGGCTTGCTTGCAGGTTACGCAGCCTGGACGGCTCAGCCCTTACAACTGTTACACTTTACGGTACTTACTGACTGCTCCAAAGAGGCCACACGACCATTCAGCCGACCGCAGGCTTCGGAATCAATACGATTGATTGTTGCTCGCGAATGGTAGGGCAGCCGCCCGATGAGACCCTCTTCTTCCAACCAATAATGCTACGATATCAAACGACGATGGTGACCGTACCATAGAAAACCCCCCACCGCTAGACCCACTGTTGGGACGACGATTGGGGGTAACTTGTACCGAAAATAGCATGTTCGCCCTAGCCCTAGGCGATCGACAAATTGCACTCGTACCGTCGTACGTGAGCAAGTCGTAAGCTGGGGCCGGGCGGGAATGACGCGATAGCCTATAGGGTGAGCGGACTTTGGATGGATCCGTTCTCGGTCCATGTTCACGTCAAGTGGGCGGCTTCAACTCCGATATGGTTCGAGCATTGCGCCACTGAATGCGCCCACTTCCCGTCCTAGTCGTCCGCACAGAGAGCATGGGTGGTGGGGGCAAGGTATCGATCTGGTGGAAAACAAGGCTTCAGTGGCCACCGGAAGCATGTTCAGAACGGGTACGTCGATCCTCCTACGGAAGGAATCAAGGGAAGCGATTCCAATTCGTGCCCGTCCAGATGGATGTCCTCGAGACAGGTTTCATGTCGACTATGGTTATGCCGGCAGTCAACCACAAGGAACACCGGTTCGGTACGACTGACAATATATGAAGCAGCAGTTTCGACCGGGTCTGGATATTAACCATCGCTTCCATCTCCCAAGGAAAAGGAAGACCAGACCAGGCGTGAGGCCTGCATAGATTTGATGATCTAGATAACTGACGCGAACAACAAAGGGTCCTCGTCCCAGTGCGGTAAGACCGAGGCGTGTCTTGTTTTGCCTTGCCGCTTCAGTCATTAGGCGATGTTGGAAGACGAGTGATTGGAGGCAATGCTGCATGAAAAGTAAGCTAGAGCGGCGGCGGGGTGACTCGATGATACGGGGTCGGCATTCGAGAACACAAATCAACTGGACCAAGACGGCACCAGATCTGTGCTACTCTATGCAAGATGAAACGGGCAAATGACACTGCGCACGGCGCATTTGAGTCTTCCTCTTTAGTTGCCCAGAGTGCTTAGGTGAGATCGGGCCCCCGGGGATAACAGATACCGCGGCATGTGAAAGACGAGAAGGGAAGCGAGACATCAACAGGGAATCGAAGACCATCGCAGTCGCCGAGCACGAGCGAAGCCTCCCCTTGGTGGCTTGTAACCAAGCCCTAATCAAGAGGAGATTGATCCAATCAGAGAATGATTGAACCGGCCGGGGTCGCCACTATAGTTCAATACCATAGCCTGAAAAAACGACAAAGAAACACGATTCGATAAAGATCGAAGCACAGGAAAAGCCACCTGATCGATTATGCACACGAATTGAACGTTTCGAATCCTGCAAATACAGGAATACAAGTGCGTTTCACATCTAGATCTTCTATGGCCATCGACTGCATGGCTAATTCGACTGCATACTGCCAATGTACTTCTGCCACCTCCAGCAGGGTATCTACCTATCTGTCCGGTTCCGTGAGGAATTGCCACCGATGCGGCCTGCAACCCATGACAGAGCCGCAACGCCAGAAGGCAGCAGCCAATGGGATGTCGATCCTGGAGCATTCATCAATTGCATAAAGTAATCAATTAGGCAGATGACTTGAAGGCGCTGAGACACCACACCATCCCGTCCTCTTTAGCGTATGCCAGTGTGAAAAGGCTCGTCCCGCAAGAGACCACTCTCCTCGCGATGGTGTGCCGTCCAACCATGTTCTGCAGTTGTCGGAAACCGGCACTATGATTACCAGCGTCGAATGAAAAAGAGTCATCTGATTATGAACGTTGTGTGATGTCTAGTATTTGGAGGCTACTAGCCTTTTGACCCCAGGATTCTACAGTAGGTATGACTATGATAGAGCCAAACTAGATCCTCCAACCTGTAATAATAGTTCTTTCATCAGCGCCCTTGATGAAAGGTCTGAATGCCTCGAGCCTTCCAGCTCAAGATGCTAGGATAGAGCCGAGCTATGTTCTCCAAATGTTTGATTGGAAATGGTTGAACAATACTATGTTGGGAATGTTGAAGAGTTCTTGAACGCCGGTTTCCCATAAATGCCGCCACCCGCAATGATGATCTATTGATCCATGTTGAATTTGGTAAACTTTTAACCGTTCCCCTGCGCCTTGAGTTGTTGAAAACAAAGCGCTGCAATGGTATATTCGTAACGGTCGTATAAGTGGACAGAAGTTGGTCTAGAAATTCAAGTTCTTGGGTTTCTCCCAAGGAAAGCTCTGGTCGGTGAAATGGCCGTTCTTCGCTGTTTGGCAATAGATTGGATTGGTAAGGTTGAGTTCCTTTACAATAACACCTGGTCTCATGTCAAAATTCTTCTTAACGATCTCGACGAGTTCATCCGATGATCGGTCCGAAGTGCCGTAGGTCTCGACGAACATTGAGAGAGGCTCGGCAACGCCAATGGCATAAGAGAGCTGAACCAAGGCGCGGCGTGCGAGCTTTGCATGGACTAAAGACTTAGCAATCCAGCGTGCCAGATATGCGGCAGAACGATCGACTTTGGAGTAATCTTTTCCAGAGAAGGCTCCACCTCCATGAGCACCCCAGCCGCCATAGGTGTCGACAATGATCTTCCGTCCGGTAAGACCCGCATCACCTTGAGGACCCCCAATGACGAAACGGCCTGATGGTTGAATCTAAGACGTGTCAGTAGTGTGACGGAAGCGCTTGGAGAAGGTGGAATACATGATAGATTGTTCGATCATCCAGATACTTCTCGGGAATGACCTTCTGCACAATCTTTTCTTTAATCTCCTTCCTCAATTTCTCGGTGGATATGTCATCACTGTGCTGGGTGCTAACGACGACCGTATCTACTCGCTTGGGAACAACAGCGCCGCCATCGTGCTCGTACTCGATTGTCACTTGTGTCTTGGAATCGGGTCTAAGCCATGACAAACTTCCGTCGTTCCTTGCCTCTTTCATAGCCTTGTTGAGCTTGTGCGCTAATTGGAGAGTCAAGGGTAGGTACTCTGGTGTTTCGTCCGTGGCATAGCCAAACATTATACCTTGGTCTCCCGCACCAAGCTGTTCTAGGGACTTTTCTAGGTGGACACCTTGAGCAATCTCCAGAGATTGTTGCTCTATAGCTACGAGAACATTGCAAGTTTTGTAGTCAAATCCCTTCTCTGAACTGTCATAACCGATGTCTTTGATGGTGTCCCGGACGATTTTCTGAAAATCTAGACGTGCATTTGTGCTGATCTCCCCAAAGACCATTACCATACCTACAGAGCATTCAGCAAAGGGTAGTACACGGTACCAGGTCTTGATCAGACTCACCAGTCTTGGTGGCTGTCTCGCAGGCAACCTTGGACATAGGGTCCTCGGCCAAGCAAGCATCAAGAACGGCATCCGAGACTTGATCTCTGTTATGAAGTCAGTCTCAGGATCCCTCATGTTCGAACAGGTTGATTTCTCACGCAATCTTATCGGGGTGACCTTCGCCAACAGATTCGGAGGTGAAGAGGAAAGTCCCGGGCTTAACGCCGTTGGCTTGGCTGCCCATTTTTGCAATTGCTTCGTAAGTACAGGAAAGTGAGATCCAGAGTCTGTAGAAATGAAATAAATCTGTAGTAGGGATATGAATTGTATTCCGGTCGTCTTTGGAAGCAGAGGACAGTAATCGGTGCGGCTGACTTTTCTCGGATTGCCGTCAGCTTATCATGGCACGCAATCTGCACACCGCCTTTGAATTTATCCGGGCAGAAAAATAAGCTTCCCTGAATCTCCATGCACGAACATTTCCGTAAAAACACGCCATTAGCTTCATAATTGCGCGATAAAGTCTCTCAAACATGAGCAAATATGGTGTCCTTGTTATGGGTCCGGCAGGCGCCGGCAAGGTGTGCGGGTCTCCCTGCATATTGATGGATTACCACTAAAGGGCATAGCAGACAACATTTTGTTCGGCCTTGATACAGCACTTGAGGTTGAACAAACGTTCATGCTTCTATGTCAACCTAGATCCTGCGGCCGAGGACTTTGCGTATGAGCCGGATCTGGACATCAAGGATTTCATCTCCCTCGAAGATGTCATGGAGGAGATGGGCTTGGGCCCAAATGGTGGCTTAATATACTGTTTCGAGTAAGGCACATTTGGAGCAGCGTGCCCACCTATGCTAATTCTGTTCTAGGTTCCTTCTTGAAAATCTGGATTTTCTGACCGAAGCCATGGATCCGTTGACAGAAGAGTATCTCATCATTATAGATATGCCGGGCCAGATTGAGCTGTACACCCACATTCCTGTCGTTCCTGCTTTGGTTAAACACCTTACTCGCACCGGCGCTTTGAATGTGAATCTCTGCGCAGCGTATCTTCTCGAAGCCACATTTGTGATTGATCGGGCAAAGTTCTTCGCTGGCACCTTGTCAGCAATGAGTGCAATGATCATGCTTGAAATCCCCCACGTCAACGTGCTTAGCAAGATGGACCTGGTCAAGGGATCTGTGCCAAGAAAAGAATTGAAACGATTCATTGACCCAGATACGTCGCTACTTGAGGACGACCCATCCGACACAATGTCTGCTCTAGCCTCTTCTCTAGACCAATCGGTCGATCCTTTGTCTACTGGGCCCATGATGGCTGGTGGCAGCTTCAAGCGACTGAACAGAGCAGTTGCCCAGCTTATTGATGACTTCAGTATGGTATCATATTTGCAGCTCAATGTGCAGGATGAAGACAGCGTCGGTGCAATACTTAGTTATATCGACGATGCTATTCAATTTCATGAGGCACAGGAGCCAAGGGAGCCAAATGATGAAATTGGGAACGACCGAGATGACACAGATATGTCTTGAGATGACTCGTTCCCTTCAGCGGTTTCTACAATACCCAATTTTCTGCATTTCTGGGAGTTAGGTCGCTGATTGCTGGAAAATTGCGAGCATAGCGAAGGTTTTTGAAAGGGTTTCGAAAGGTTTCCCTGACGTGGAGTGGGAAAGGTCAAAGGAATTGTTGAACACCATTTTCACTCGCAATTGCGATGTAAGGCTTAGTGATCAACGAAGGTTAACGTGGATCTATATCAGAGGCATCTGCGCATCAATATCAGAGATCATGGATACCGCTCAGGCTCCACCAACGCCATTCCACCCAATGGCGATGCCCTCATCCCATACCCCATATGTCCTCGCGTCCCCCCAGGAGCGCTCCAAATACGGTCATTCAGTTTTACCAGCCTGCACCCCTCGTCCTGCCTCTCCGCCCCTGCATCTTCACTTTATGCGCATCTGCTGCTTTCCTCGCGGCCTTCTTGTACCCAATCTTCTCCCCCTCCTGTTCCCACCCCGCCAGCAACCCAAACACCCACCCCAAATCCTCCACCGTCCCTTCAACTCCCCTTTGGTAGACATACACCCCCAAAGCCCCCACAATTACCCATTTGGCTAGACTCACAACCATGCTTATCCAATACACTATCGTCCTCCGCATCATATCTAGTACCTTCAACGATATCAATAGTACAATGGCGAGAAGAGCAAGGGTTGTGATGGAGGGCGTCTCTGTAAGGGCTTTGTAGGAGAGGTTGTAGAGGGGGTAAAGGTAAGGAAAGAAGTAGCGCCAGAAGTAGGATTGGGAGAGGAAGATGTAGCGTTCAATGGGGCGGATATAGGAGGCGTAAGGAGTGTAGTAGTCATTGTAGAAGCTGGCAGCCAGAGGGAAGTACGCTGTCAGAAGTTAGTATCGGGTTGATACGCTTGATAGAGATGCAGACCTTGTAGGAAATCCATGACTGTTCTATGGTGGGGCACGCGATGACGAAGGGGTCGGTGTATTGGGGGGGCAAAAGAAATCCCGACACACCCAAGGTCGCTTGATGGTGGTAAATCAATAGGCTGATACGATCCTCCCAATAATGATGCACGTTGAAAAAATGATATGCCTCCTCAAAGGATTGGCGTATCACCCATCTGATACCCGCAAGCTCTAGAAATAGCTCCAAAGCTCCCTAGAGTGCCACGAGTGGCTAGCTCCCCGTAGGCGCGAGAGCCCTGTAGATCTGTTAAGTAATGGCCCGCAGCGAAAAGCCTGACGGCCAGAGCATAAAGGAACTTCACTGGCCAAGTATGGACCGTTCCCCAAATTTCATTCAATGGCAGTCAAAACCTTTCAAGGACATCAGATGCGCAGCCTGAGAGCGTTTGCTTTCACGCCTAGTATCAAACCATGGTATCCCAGAAATGGAGGAACTGGGACAGTGGCAACTATAGCTACCTACAAGGTTCCAAAGGTGGAAAATGAGAATAACGTGGGTATATTGGGATACAAAGGATGAGTTGATGCTGAGACATGCCTGTAGAAACACTATTTAAAAGGAGGTCTAGACCGAAAAGGACTGAAAGACGCTCTTAAAGGATTCAAGGTAACCAGGGAAGTACCAACTATTGTTGATGGAAAGGGGCTGGAGGTAAGACTGTACTGATCAGACTCTCTATCTGTATCTACATCTTTACTTTACTGGCAGATCTGTGTATTATCCTACTAGTCTAATTCCTAGAAACTTGATTCTTCCATTTCGACTTGGACTTCACTCTTACATACACTGTCAAATATTTTCTTTTTTTCCATAAAGAAATGCGGGATGCCCGTCTTAACATGACCATCCGTCTAGTCACGAGCCTCTCATAGATCTGCTACAGCTTCCGACTGTCTCCAGCCTTTCCCATCTATAAACAAACCTTGTCGAAGCCAAGGAATGGGCTATTGTATACTGACAGTTACGCCAGATATCGACGGCTGGCTCTCGCACTCAAAGAGATCCCGCCAACCATGGATATACTGTGTGTAGATACAACAATACCAGCAGCTCCGATGTGTCGAAAGCCATCGAAGCCGCCCTTGCCGCCAAGCCTGCTTGGGAGTCGATGCCTTTTGCTGACAGAGCTGCTGTTTTCCTCAAAGCTGCAGATCTGATCAGTACCAAGTATCGTTATGAGCTGATGGCTGCGACGATGGTGGGACAGGGAAAGAATGCTTGGCAGGCGGAGATTGATGCTGCTGCGGAACTCTGTGACTTCCTGAGGTTCAATGTTCAATACGCCCAAGATCTGTATGCACAGCAGCCGGTCCACAATTCTCCGGGAGTATGGAACCGTGTTGAATATCGACCACTGGAAGGTTTCGTCTACGCCGTCACACCCTTCAACTTTACCGCCATTGCCGGTAATCTCCCCACAGCTCCTGCTTTAATGGGCAACGTCGTGATTTGGAAGCCCTCGCCCTCAGCAATCGCCTCCAATTACCTTGTGTACAAAATCCTCATGGAAGCCGGTCTTCCCCCCAACGTCATTCAGTTCATCCCCGGTGACGCTGTGGAAGTCACCAACACTGTCCTAGACCACCACGAATTCGCCGCTCTCCACTACACCGGCAGCACCGCCGTCTTCCGCAGTCTCTATGGTAAGATTGCTGCAGGCGTCACAGAGGGACGATACAAAGGCCATCCACGCATTGTTGGCGAAACCGGCGGCAAGAATTTCCACCTCATCCACCACAGCGCAGACGTCCACAATGCAGTCATCCACACCGTCCGCGGTGCCTTTGAATACCAAGGCCAGAAATGCAGCGCCACCTCCCGTGCCTACATTCCCTCCTCCCTCTGGCCCGAGATGAAACCCCACCTTATCTCCGAAACCAAAGCCCTCAAAGTCGGCCCCCCGACAACCTTTACCAACTTCATCGGCCCCGTCATCCACAAAGCCTCTTTCGATGCACTCGCGAAAGTCATTGACAGCGCCGAAAACGACCCTGAGCTCGAGCTCCTCGCAGGCGGTAGCTACGACAACACGACCGGCTACTTCATCCACCCCACCATCTACCTCACCACCAACCCCAAGCATCACCTCCTCACCACCGAGCTCTTCGGCCCCATCCTCTGCGTCTACGTCTATCCCTCGGACCCCCCCACCGCCTTTGCAGACGTCTGCACCCTTATCGACACCAGCACTCCCTACGCCCTCACCGGCGCCGTCTTCGCCACCGACCGGCGCGCCATCCGCGTCGCCGAAGACGCGCTAAGGAATGCCGCGGGCAATTTTTATATCAACTGCAAGAGTACTGGCGCGGTGGTAGGGCAGCAGCCGTTTGGCGGGGCGAGAGCGAGCGGGACCAACGATAAGGCCGGGAGCCCGGCGTTGTTGGCGAGGTTTGTGAGTATGAGGGCTGTGAAGGAGGAGTTTGTGGGGAGTGCGAGTGTGCTTTATCCGAGTAATGTAGAGGCATGAGGGGAGATGATAACGTCATTGATGATATCATCTCCGTGCGTAGGTGAGCGGGATATGAAGATGAGAAAAGTTTCCTAGCCTTGTTTATATTTACAAAATCCATGCAAGGACGAAAAAACCTCACCACCCTCTCCATCTCCTCCCCATCCCTCCCCCCACCAATTCCCATCCACCACCCCCCAAAAACCCTCCAAACCCACACCAACCTCCCCCCCCCCACCTCATCCGCCTCCAGCCCAAACCCCTTCAAAAAACACTCAGACAAACAATCCACCCATCATCCATCCCCCGCCAATCAGTCTCGTATGCGTCTCCTGCGGTGAAAAGTCGCGAGTCTTTCTTCGATTGCGTTTGCGGGCCCGACTTTTGATCTTTTCATCCCATCGGTTTTTATTCGCTGCTGCTGCTATGCCGCATCCTCATCATCACATGCCCCCCCCCTGGGGTTCTTTCTACGTTACCCCGTTCCCTTCTTCTTCTTGATCTCTCGGTTACTATGCCGCTATCCCTCACCTCCCTTCCATTAATTATTTCTTCAGAGCGGAATCTCCCTAAAAGCCTCATGGGGAAAGAAAGAAAGAAAGAAAGAAGCGGGAGAAGGAACGCGGAGGGAGGATGGGGATGGGGATGGGGATAGGGATGGCAAGACCGAAGGAACAGGGCAGATGAGGGAAAGGGGGGGGATGAGAAGAGTGCAGAGGCGGGATTTAGGGGACTGGAGAAAAAAGGGGGGGGTAGGGGACTTGGTTAAGGACTGAAATGACACGAGAAGAGAGAGCGGAGGTGGGGGTGTAGAAGAGGTTGGAGAGGTTGGGGGTGAGGAGGGGGAGGAGCAGCGAGGGATGGAAGGTGGGATGGAGGGATGGGGAGGGATGGAGGGATGGGGAAGGGGATGGGGATGGCGAAGGCGAAGGTGAAGGTGAAGGTGAAGGTGAAGGTGAAGGTGAAGGTGAAGGCGAAGGTGAAGGTGAAGGCGAAGGTGAAGGTGAAGGTGAAGGTGAATGGATGGATGGATGCGGAATAAGACGCAAACGAGATAAAGGCCTTACAAGGTACCTATAAAAAAAACGCAAAAAACGCAAAAAAACGACAACAACACCAACAACACAACCACAACCAACCACCACCACCACCAACAACACCAACCAACCACCACCACCACCACCAACACCAACCACCACCACCAACCACCAACCACCAACCACCAACCACCAACACCACCACAACCAACCAACCAACCACCACCAACCACCAACACCAACCACCAACACCACCACCACCACCAACCACCACCACAATCAAACCACAACTCCAACCCCAAACCACACATACACACATCCCCCCCAAGAACCTCAGCAGCCAACGAAAGAAAGAAAGAAAGAAAGAAAGGGAAATAGATGGCTCGAGCGATGGAAGGGGGATGGAAGGGGGAGGGGTAGTTGATACAGCCTGCGTGGTGTGGTAAAGGAGGGAGGGAGGGAGGGATGAGTTAGGGTGGAGGGGATGGATGGCTTGGTGGGGGGGGTTGGTGAATAGAAAAGGGGAAAAGGGGGAGGGGGGGGGTGTTTATTCCCATCATCCCGTTCTCTTCGTAGCATAGCACAGCATAGCACAAACCGCCGCATATCGTCCTCGAATTTCGAGCACAGTACTTTGATCGAGGCTTTCTGATAGCTACTCCAGCACCGAATCATCTAGCTGTACAAAACCATTCCATTATCAGCCATCGCCATCGAGGTAGTAGTAGTTGGTTCGGTACTCAGAACCCCGTCCCCAGTAACTTAGACAAGGCCCCCTCAGATACTAAACACCACCGGTTGCTTCACAGGACACCTAGATACGCCGATCTTAGCTTATTCCCTCGCAGCCATGCCACCAACATAATCGTAGTGGTAGTTAGTATCAGTCAGAAGCTAGCCCGGTTCCTCCGCAGAGACACCTAGATACGCCGCCCTAGTTTGCTGTCCATGAAATCGGAACAAAGGAAAATAAAGGTGCCATCGTCGAAAAAAACATTCGAGGAGCGGCCTTTCGCTTCGTCGGGGGCGATCAAGGGTGCAGCTTGGCGTCCTCCTCTTGCGTGGTACTTGAAAAGGCCTTCTCGTGCATCTCAATGGGGCTGCTGCTGTACTTGCTCTCGTCCTCCTCCATCATTTCGCCACCCACGATTGCATCTCGCATCAGCTCAACGTAGTCGTACGCGAACTCCCCGATTTCGGCGTCGTCCATGCCGAGGACCTCTGCTTCTTCGGAAGCGCGAAGACCGAGGCCAGGGATGAGGTTCATGACGAAGAGGATAAGGCAAGAGCCGCCGAAGCTGTAGGCGAAGCCGGAGAGGGAGTCGGCCAGTTGGTAGGCGAGCTGCATCCAGTGTCCGTTGAGCCAGCCGCCGGGGATTTCGGTGAAGCCATCAAGGTGAGCAATGTACTTGCTGGTGGGAACGTTAGCCGTGACATTCCAGGACTACGTTACATGAGGGACGGAGCTTACGCCGCAAAGATTCCGGTGAGGAGGTTGCCGACGAAGCCGCCGATGGCGTGTACAGCGAAGATATCAAGAGCGTCGTCGATGCCAAGGACAAACTTGAGCTTCGTGGCGTAGTTGCAGGCAGACCCGGCAATCACACCATAGACGACGGCGGACCAGGCGGGTACGTATCCAGATCCTGGGGTGATGGCGACCAAACCCGCGACAACCCCAGAACAGAACCCAACCGCTGACCATTTCTTTTCGAGGCGGTAGTCAAGCAGACACCAGGTCACCCCTCCAACGGCAGCAGCGAGGTTCGTGACGACAGCCGCCATGACGGCACGCATGCTGGCGCTGAGAGCAGACCCAGCGTTGAAGCCGAACCACCCAACCCACAGGAACACCGTGCCGATGATGATCTGAGTGACGTTGTGCGGTCGGAAGTTGAGCTCATGAGTACCGTGACCACGTCTCTTGCCAAGCATGAGAGAGTAGGCTAGAGCCGCCGATCCCGATGCGATATGCACGGGAGTACCACCGGCGAAATCCAGTCCTCCCATTTGAGCGACCCAACCACTAGGATTCCACGTCCAGCAGGCAATGGCGTCGTAGATGACCGTGGTCCAGACAAACATGAAGATTACACACGGAAGCATACGACCACGTTCAGCTACCGCACCCACTGCAAGAGCGACGCTACACGATTGAACGCGATTAGCTTCGTTGGGGTTGACAGCAGTCGGGGGACGTACGTGATGGCAGCGAACATGCCCTGGTAGACTGCGAAGAGGAGATCTGGGATCCTCGGACTGCCAACGGAGGGCGCGCCTAAGACATTGCGGAATCCGATGTTGTCCAGATTGCCCATGAATTTCCCGGCGGTATGCGAGAACGAGAGGGAATAGCCCCAGAAGAACCATTGGAACGAAGTGACACCGGTGGCCATCATGGAAAGCCAAATCAGCGACAGGGCTGACTTTCTACGCGCCAGGCCGGAATAGAAGAAGCTGGATTAAGGTCAGTAGCGCTTGAGGCCCAACACATTTGGTTTTCATTGATATCATACCCCACACCAGGAATCATGAGCAGCACCAGCGCAGTCGATGTGAGCATCCACGCGATATCGCCGGACTGCAAGGAGGGATATCAGTCGCGTTGTTTCCATCATGCCCACTGTGGACGCACCTACCTGGTAATGGACATTGAGGTTTTCCACGAGCGAATCACCGCCAGTAGGAGTAGAGCCATTGTAAGTGACCGGGACGAGTGCGGTGTAATTGAGCACACCGGCGTCACCTCCTGGGCCTCCTGCTGCAGACATGGTGAAGGCAACCCAACGTCGCTGATGACTGGAAGCTCCGACTGAGCAGCTGCGAGGAACTTCGAGGATGACGCAGTGTGGGTGAAGTTGGTTGTGGTGGGTTGGTGTAAAGAGTGTGGGTGACGGGAGGTTCTAACAGTTGGTTGCGTGTTGGGAAGGGTGGTCGAGCAGGTCGTGCGACACAGACTAGGTCTCGGTCTAGCAAAAGGATGTTTGATCTCGGTCGTTTGTGATTGGGTGAAGGGCGCCGAGGATAAGGGGGATACCTAGCTAGGCTAGGGATGCCGCTTACACAGTAGTTGGTGCGGATATGGTATAGACCGTGCGCTATATCGCTATATTAACCCTAAAGCCCTTACAGTAGTCTCTGTAAGCTACTAAGACACGGCAGCAATCAATGACAGAGTCACAGACGTCAAGATAAGCATCGAGATTCGAGAACCACGGTCATATCCTCGGCAAGCTGGGGGATGAATGAATGACTCGGGGGTTGGATGACAGAGGATGGCGGGGAATTCATCGATTCGCATAAGGGTACGGAATAAAGTAGGTATGATACATATGGTGGTATGGCGGTATGGTGGTATGGTCGGTATGGTGGTATGGTCGGTATGGTAGGTATGTGCTTGAAGCAGTCCGACGGTGAGGTACATGCGCACCCACTGCAAGACACCTCTTTTTCTATTTCTATTTCTATTTCTATTTCGATTCACTCCTTCTTAACTCGCATCCATCTACGGAGGTAGAAGGACATGGTCTGCTTTCCCATTTCTATTTGCAAAATCACTATTCCGTAAATCTCTATTATGTATTATGTCGTTGCCGAAACGGAACGAATGATACCGTATGTACGCAATCGGGACGAGGGCTGCTTCTCCTGCCGTGTCGTATCTCTACCCCGCGCCTGCCAATCGGCGCCTTGATAGGTTGATGGCTTTGCCTGGGACGGCCGATTGATCTCAGACACTCTCTCTCTCTCTCTCTGGCTGCCTGGCGGGGCTACTGAGTACACGAGGCTACCCGGGGAATTATTCCGACGTCCCACCCGCTTAGAGTACCTTGACGCAGGCACAGCACTTTAGCGTCCTACTGTAGTAGAGAGTTGTGGGCGCGATCCATTGGACCCATGGATTTGGCAGGCCGGCGAATATGGGATCGAGGAATTATCCTACAACTACCTACGGAGTACAAACCCGTCAATGATAGATAGTCAGGCACATCGTGACATTATTATTACTTTGGTATTAATATGTTCCAGAAATCGAATCCAGCGGCCACTCCTGCTCTAGCCCCCAAGTCCTCGAGCATGCACATACTGTACCATTCAGGCAATGTGGCCCAGCTTGCTCGGCAAGAGAACTTGAAGAGAACAGTACGAGGATATTAATCCTTTGCCGTACCGTTATCCTACTAACAGGTCGGCGCCTTTCAATCTTTCCCTAATTCGCGCTTCGTGGAACCACATGTAACCGAGGCTTGACCATGTCGTCGGTAAGGAGAACTACCTATACCAATCGAGCGAGAACGGTTTCGCGTGCTCCAAATCCGGACGTCTTGTATTCTATTACCTGTCAGAATGTATGACTGAGAACGTCATCGTGTGATTGAGGCACTTCGTGGCATTGCAGCAGTGTCTAGACCTGAAGAGCCGAACCCTGGCCTCTGCTTCGTCGCGAACACGCGGTCTGTGATCGCATGTATCATGAAAACCGCCCCCGGCGAAACTGACAGCCACTTCGTGACTACGGGCCGTTGCGTTTGCCCCCCAACCTACCATGTGAAAGGCCGTTGGGTCAATGAATTACGCATATGCCAGCCTCCAGGAAGAGCCAACTCAGCCAAGATCCGAGCGATGCACCAGACGATGGTTATAAAACTGTCCGCCTGCCATGCAATCCGGCATCTCAAACGTAACTAGAAAAGCAAAGAACACTGCAGGATCCGGAGGACAGTCGTAGGAATTCGGCACCATTCAGCGACAGTCGAGTCTTGTTCTGCTCCGTATCCACAAGCCAGCAAAGCGGATTACTCCAGCTTGTAATAGCTCTTTGCAAGCATGTTCGATACGCAGCCCGCCTTCCACGGAGGACGTCCGGCTGCTTGTTTGACACATACCACTAATTCATCGCTGAAGGGAGGATGGAGTCATCAGTCGCTTTGCATGTTGACTTCTCTGTCAAACCCCGGTTTGGTTATGGTGGAGTGCCACCGTTAGAGAATCCGCCAACGCAACGCCTGCTGAGGGCCACTTTTGAGGCCAAGCAGTATTTGAGCCTCGAGGCCAGAGTGTGTTTGCCCATTATATGAGCTATAATAATAATCCTTGTCTCGTCTTCTCTGTGGTACGGATACGGAGCAATGAGTCGCAGGAAACCTTTCTGGCGTTCGAATTGTCAAGAAATGACAGATAGCAGATTACTATCTGATTGGTAAGTTCTGGGCCTGGAACAAAGTACCTGACAAGCGTACTATGCAAATTCGAAGCCACCCTCGAAGCCTTCATTCGTATTGGCCTTCCGGCCACTGATTTGGTAATCTGATAAAACAAGATATGAGACTTCCAGGGCTATCGTATTTGCAGCTTCGGCATATCCTTTGTATTCGACATTAATGGATTGTAATTATCATGTTTGGTTGCTAATACACTTGTTAACGGCGCTCATTTTCAACGCCACTCACAAGCCCCCTGGGCATGGACGAGGTCTTGATGTCCGTTTGATTGTATCTTGCGGATCACCCGTGTCAGATACGACATAGATCAACCTCACGATATTATCGAGTACGATGATGCGAAATTTCTTGTCGGCATTTACTATTGGTTTGAGATAATAGTATATTTTCGATTCGAGAAGTCAGTTTTGCTATGAAAAGCCTGCCTTTGAACTTTCCTAACAATCTCCAATATTCTCCAGCATTTCAGGAGATGCCTACTCTAGAGTCCCACTTCTTAGAAGTTGCAGCTGCTTGGATGAGCAATCTGTTCTTGAAGACTTAGTACCTTATCGTTCAACGCAAACCCCAAGACAACGGACGACCATCGTACTAAGTTGACCGATGCTCAAAAATAAGAAAATCCAAAACTTTGTATGCAGCAGCGTTTGAGAAGCCGAATAAAATACTCAATATGATATTGTAAAGAGACCCGATTGAGGAAGCAGCTTGCTGCAAGACCCTGGGTAAGTGATCGTGCTTAAGAGACAATTGCAAATCCGCCGTTTGAGGGCTCTACGCGGCAATAACCGAGCACTCATAGGTAGTTATGATGATATCGTAGGAAAACCCTAAAGTCATCCTTACAAGATGTGGTGTGCCCTGTACCATTACCAGAAGCTCATTCGACTTTGGGCCAAGAAAGACCTGAGAGCCTTATTACTGATGTACCAATATCACGCTTGGATATGAGTAGAACTTATTAAAGCCCATTCTCTTGTATTGCCGGAAATTGACTTCAGGTTTTGATATCAATGAGAAAATGCACCAGATATTTAAAGCTGGTGAATCAGATATGTGACACTTTTGTCATGTAGGAAAGTCCAATGTCCAGCACGCTCCGAGAACGACTTACAAGGGAATGGGATTTGATCGTTGTGGACACGGCCTCTACGGGCGGTTAGTGTGTGTACTGTAAAACCATCAGTGCCTAGCAAAAATCAACGTACAACAGCAAGGGAAGAAGCAGAACATCATTTTGGACTATGCATCATATTCATTGTCATAAATCCGACTTGATAGGTTCATCATTAAATTGGACCAGCTGTCTCTATCGTCAGAGCATTTCAGCAATGCGGGCGTGTATACACATGATGGGTGGATGGGTTGGTTCATTGATGGAGGCCGAATTTAGCGTACTCACGATGAGTGTCTTGCAGATAGTTCAAGAACTTGTTCAGGTAGTAGATTGCTCAGGGGTTTTTATATTGGACTTCGTCGTTTCCAGTCTCAATACACTGTCTGTTTGGGATAACTTAAGTAGCCGCGGCATGCTCAATTCAATAGTTGCTTCCATACTAGGCTTTGGGATGGTGGAATCAAAACGGTTCATGTGAGACGCAACAATAATGGGAGTCAGTGAGCAATGAGTTCTGTATAGATTTTGAACGCAGAACAGAAAGCATGTGATTCATGAGGAATGAACAGAAACGGAGTGGAAGACGTCACATTATTAGATATGACGTCCAAGGTATATTCTAACTTTGGCGTGCGCCTGGCGTGCTCCAGATTCTTCTTCGAGGGCTCCCTGGTCAATGGAGAAGTATGCTAAAGATCCGGTTCCAAAGTTGAGATTAGGGGATTTGCCCGAGGCTTATAATCACTGTCCAGCTGAGAGAAACTTTCTTCATTCTGAGAACCTTTGAGGCTGAAGATTCAAAAGAGAAGAGTAGCAACGCTGATCCCATTGCCCAGTTGGCCGGGTCGGCGGCATGGGCGCTACTCCCGATCAATCGCCTCGAGCGCGACCCCGAGACACAGACACTCCAAACAAAAGTCGCCTGGATGCCGGCCGTTTGCCACTGGTTATGGAACGACCGGAAATCCTCACTCATGATTCTGGGGAGTCAGGCTCCTCAGAAGACTATCCCGTCAATCTAACGAACCCAGGGCATGAGCCAAGTTTTGACGAAGACGATACCGATGGCCAAGTAGAGTACACCCCAGGATCCACCATCGAGAACCTGACGCCCTTGACCGGCTTTTCCTCAGGCCAGCCATCATGGAGCCCTCAAATGCAACCCAGGCCGAGGGAAGGGAGTGTTCCGGACCTGGACGAGTTTTCTCAACCCATGAGCATCGGCGCAGCACTTCGAAATAGCGCTGCCAACCCTCGACCTCAAAGACCGACCGCACCTGCACGAACTCCATCAAGCACATATGCTCCTCCTCGAAAGCCTCCACATTACATGTCACTTCACGCGAACAGGCAACGATCGTTTTCCGGCACGCGGACGCGGCGGGATCCAAACGCGCAGTACCGAGCGCAAGAAAAAGCCTACATACAACAACTTCGACAGGATCCCAATGGCGATTACGATGAGCCATACACGCCTAGCGTAGTATACAGTACCGATTCGGAAACCGAGGAAGAATCACCTTCATCCGAAGTCCACTTCGACCCTGACAACTACGATCAAGATACGCAGCTTTTCTACAATACAGACGACGTTCAGCCCTCGTCTGAAGAACTACAGGTGCCTCAGAATAGAGAAAGGCTGGAATGGCACTCCATGCTGGCGTCGGTCTTGAAAGGGGATGTGGTTAAACAGGAAAAGCAGCGATTAATCGGTACAACGGAGCAAAAAGGGGAAAAGGCACTCAACAATGAGATATGGATAGGTGTAAGGGCCAGAGTGTGTGGGCGAAGTATTGCAGCTCAGAAACGAATGGTAGAGGAATGCCGTGCAGCTATCAGTCTCGAGATCGAGGCTATCATTGCGTTTCAGATCAAAGGAGCAAGCGAAGCAGGCAAGCCAGCCACCAAGCAGGTCCAAGATATAGTGCAGAAAATCGAGCGATGTGAGAGCCTGTACCCAACAAGGCTAGCTCTGGAAGAGGCCAATGCACGAGCCGCTTCGAGTGCATTCAAAAGCAGCTGCGATGCAGTAATTGCCTGGCACAACACCACAGAGCTCATCAATACGGAGCTCGCGATTCTACAGGGTTGGGTGGGCAATCAAGAGCTCGACTTTGCAAAGCCAAGGGTCCGTTCGCCCGGTGAAGCTGGACTTACCGACGATTCCTCCTTTCTTGACCGAATCCACAAGGATGATGGCCTCAAGTCCCTTCATGGGGACCACAGCATGCTTCTGGGGGTGGCAGAGGTTATTCGGAAAGCGAAATTTTCGCTTATTGAGAATGCTCAAGCCTTTGCACAGCGCCATCTACCGCCTTACATCGAAGAGCTTCTGACCTTGATCAACTTCCCCTCGCGGTTGATTCAAGAGATCATCCGGATGCGATTGACCTACGCCAAGAAGATGAAAGATCCATCTCAACAATCCGCGATGATGTCTGCACAGATGATTTCTCAATTTCAGATATTGCTGAAGCTGGCTGTGCGCATTAAACAAGAATATACTCTGGTCTCGCAACCAGAACCCGGTTGGGAACTACCTTCATGCATTGACGACAATTTCGATTTCGTAGTACTGGATGCGCTGAAGTTCTACTTCAAGATGCTCAACTCTAAGTTGGTTGGCAATAAGAACACATTCAAAGAAGCTGAGATCCTGGAACAAGAATGGGAATTCTCCAACCAGATAGGGCGGTACTTGGACGGTGGTGATGTTGAGGTCGCCGAACAGTTTAGTGGGCTTACAGCAAAGGCATTGCAAAGGCTGACAACTCACTTTGAGCGAGAGTTGCAGAGAAGGCCTGAAGAAAACGCCGTTGATATGGATAAGCGATATAAGCAGATCTTAGATTCTGTACGCGTTCGTCAAAGGAAATTATTTCGTTTCTCGAGACTTTTGGGTCTGCGTTTTGAGAATGCCACAGAATACAACATCAATATGGGTCGAGCACAGGTCCAAGAATTATGTAGCGCACTCATGGCGTCTGGGCATTTCCTCATCTCGGGCTCGAGTGGACAACATGAAGGAATCTTCCTTATCGCCTCACCATCTTTATACGACCGTCCGCGGGATATTCAATCCATCCTTGGTACGTCGTTCCATGCTGACGAAGTCATGGAGGATCCCTCAAACCCTTACATGCTTATCTTAAGACCGGACGAGCCATTGTATTGGGACAGTAAAAGGCTAGAGGTAGACATGCGCTCACCTGCAATGGATATCAGGCCAGGGCGACTTCGGCTTGTGGCAGACGGTTCTGATAAGCGATTACAAAACGCACGGTTAACCTTCGCTCAGTCTGTGGGCATGGAACTCGACGTACTTACGGATGTGAGGGCCAACTTACCCAGAGTGAACATGGAGCTGGGAAAGATCAAGAAGACAGCCTACAAACTTTCCAATACGATCATGGAAAGTGTCGAAATCATCAGGAAACAGACCAAAGGCCTCGAGAACCAAGAGCTAATCCAGACTTGCTTTGCATTCGCCACTGAATTTGGGAAACGGTCTGTAACATACATGGATGTCAATAGGCGGATGATGAACAACCTAAAGCTTACGAGGCTGGCATTGGACTGGGTGAGCTTCATTTGCGATGATTGCGTTGCCCTAGATCGGAAAACCTTTAGGTGGGCGGTTGTAGCACTCGAATTTGCGATGGTCATGACCAGAGGACCAAACATTCTCTCAATCACCGATGACGAATTCACGAGATTACGGACAAAAGTTGCAGGTTGCATGTCGCTCTTGATCTCGCACTTTGATATCATGGGAGCCAGGTCGACTTTGGCCGCACAAGCTGAGAAGCAACGAGTCGAGGCATTACAGGGACAATTTCGGAAGATGGATGTCAGCAGAATGAAGGATGATGCTGAAGCCTCCGACTATGTTAGAGAGCAATGGCTCGCCCAGCTGCAGGAGATTGACGAGATACGAAAACAAAAGAATGCCGAACGGCAGGCCTTGGGACGCGTCTTGGAGGACTCCAATGAGGCTGATCGATCTTTGACCTTTCTGTCATCGTCTGCGACTAATGTTACGTTAAGGTGGCAGCAAGGCCAATTCGTGGGTGGGGGAACCTTCGGATCTGTTTACGCAGCTATCAACCTTGATTCAGGCCAACTGATGGCCGTCAAGGAAATCCGACTCCAAGACCCACAGCTAATTCCTACAGTAGCTGGGCAGATACGCGATGAGCAGGCGGTGCTTGAGGTTCTGGATCACCCGAACATCGTCTCTTACTATGGTATCGAGGTGCATCGAGACAAGGTATACATTTTCATGGAATACTGCTCTGGTGGTTCGCTGGCGAATCTCTTAGAGCATGGACGAATTGAAGACGAAACGGTGGTTCAAGTCTACGCCCTGCAAATGCTCGAAGGTTTGGCTTATCTTCACCAAAGCGGCATCGCCCACCGCGACATCAAACCTGAGAGTAAGCATAACATCCGATCTGTTACATGTTGTATCAGTTTCCTCGATGCTGACCTCCTGACCTAGACATCCTCCTCGACCACAACGGCGTGATCAAATACGTTGACTTCGGCGCCGCCAAAATCATCGCCCGCCAAGGCAAAACCCTCCAGCCCGACCACTCTGCCACCAGCGGCGGCCCCGCCCCATGGGTCCCCGGCAAGCAAAAATCCATGACCGGCACCCCTATGTACATGTCCCCCGAAGTCATCAAAGGCCAAAACGAAGGCCGCCAAGGCGCTATCGACGTCTGGTCGCTCGGCTGCGTCATCCTCGAAATGAGCACTGGCCGCCGCCCTTGGGCGTCCTTGGACAATGAGTGGGCGATTATGTATAACATCGCGCAGGGCAACCCGCCGCAATTACCGTCGAAAGACCAGTTGAGTCCCGAGGGGATGGAGTTCTTGAAGCGATGTTTCGAGAAGGATCCGAGGCGGAGGGCGAGCGCTGCGGAGCTGCTGCAGTGCGAGTGGATCATGAAGATCCGGCAACAAGTGGTTGTCGGAGGGGAGGCGGACAGTCCGACGCAGTTTTCGAGTAACAGTGATACGAGCAGTGCGAATAGCTCGAGGCAAAATTCGGCCGTGTTTTGAGGGACGAGGGGTTGACGCTTTATGAACAGTAGAGAATATGACGTAGCGCAACTCGATGAGCTCGTTGGTGTGGATGGGCGAGAAGTCCTGACCAGACGCCTGCGATGGAGGCATGAAGAGAGGGATACACGGCGTGCTTCCGCTGGCTCAACAAAGGGAAACTTGATACCTGCAACTCCCCCATCGTCTCCACCACCTCTTCCAGGGCCCATCGTCGACGCAAAAACGATCATTTCCTTTCTCGCAGCCCCTGCAAAGCGCACAACCACAACCACACCATTTCTTTTCCACCCCCACCCATTTTCCCTTTACGCCCTTTTAATTCTCATTCATCTCCACGCGATGCACACCCC
>JAABUY010001954.1_pt1 | contig 25816 bp, 20 predicted proteins | sample 5560271 | NCBI WGS metagenome assembly JAABUY01 (sample SAMN10711886, study PRJNA513374) | rock metagenome | isolation source: Antarctica rocks | place: Antarctica: Victoria Land, University Valley | reverse complement strand
CGGCATTTACCCCCCCCCCCCCCCCCCCCCCTCTGAGCAATAGATTCACCGAGTTTGTCCCTTTTAGCCTTTGCTTTACTGTGATTATGAGTCGCTTCGATGTCACGTTCGGCCAAAGCAAGCGAGCTAGCCCACCCCTTTATATATCGATCAAATTTTTCGCGTAGCTTCTTCGATATATCGTAATAATCTAAATCGTCTTGAAGCTCTGTATCAAGCTTCTAAATCTCTCTAGGTTCATGCGAAGTGACCTCTGTAGAAAAGAAGGATAGAAAAGAGTCTCGTGGAGGGGTTGACTCGAAGGATTGTCAGACCCTCACCTGTTTCAGCATCACTTTTTCCGCCTCAACAGTCAGAGAAGTCTTTCTATCAGCGGCAAGAGGAGTTTGTTTTCTCTTGAAAAACTGAAAATTTTGCTGTAGAAATCGTACTGGCCAGTGCTGTTCAACTCGGGGAGGATTCACGGGATTTCCCTGCTGCGTTGCTGCTCCTCGAAGATGCCTCCGAGCAGAAATTGACGGCTTGTTCAGGCGTTACATACATATAGCCTCTCTTTGCTCAGTATTCAGAACATATCCATGTGGTTCCCGTTCAAATAATAAGGTGTGAGTTCCGGCTAGTCGTCTTTGAAGCGTTCGAACAGGAACTCCAAATGCCTGAGCTGCGGTGCTTGTTTGTTGTTGAAAATAGGGGAGTTGGTAACCTCCGCCTCAATAGGGGCTGATAGGGCTGGGGCCCACTAGTAGAGTTTTCACCTTCCACCTCCTAGATAGCCTCCGAACAATATCGTCGTTGACGTAGAGGCTTTCAGAATCACCGTGAATATGTTCCGATTGCTACTGAGCCGAAGAGAGTCAGTCATCGTGGATAGATGAAGCGATGCACCAGTCATATCAGGATGGACCAGAAACGAGCCAGAAACTGTTGGAAACAGGGAACAGTACTGTTACCCCTGTGGTTAGTAATCTCCGCATCCATCCGGCACCGCTATTTACCCTTCACCCACTTCTTTCTTCATGCGATAGTTCCTACCTACTAGATGATTCAGTCAATCTATCTATATGCCTATCTACCCTCGTGTCCTCGTATATCAAGAGAAACGAGTCAGTAACGAGGCTAGGATGCCAGAAACGAGACAGAAACGACGCAGAAACGAATGCATGACTTGAGTAATGTTAGTCATTCTCAGAAGATGAAGGGAAAACACTGGCTGATTCGACGAAGTTATTACTCCTTAGAGCGTTTCAAAAGATCTAATATACCGGCAACTGGTTGGCTCCTTTTAGATGGGAGGTAAAGATTTAATTGAAAGCTTGATTCACACGAAAGAGCGTCACGCAACATTGAACAGTTCAAGAATAAAGCGCCACGCCAACGCTTCGGTCCACTAAAGAATCTATGATTCGGAATTATAATTTGACACAAACCGAGTCTTGAGTAGTTAGTTAAGACAATGCAGCGACTGTGTTCTGTAGGAACAATATCGCAGAATCTCCCGTGGAGTTCGATAACTGTGCATTGCTCTTTACTCCTTGTTTCCAAATGCAAGTATTTGCGACATATAAGAATCCGGTACATGCATCCGCAGCTTGACTTGACATGTTCAGATAAATATTATACGCAGCACATTGTTGAAGGCAATCTAAGAAATTCTCTGCATGTCTGTTAGGGAAGTCTTTCATCCCGGGAGTATCGTTTGACGAAATATCCTTCAAGCAGTGTTTCTGAAAAGTTTGCTGCTGTACAGAAGAATTCGACTCCGAGGACAAAACAGATATGTTTATCCCATTCCACTTGGGGGGCACTTGGAAACCAGCAGTACAGCCAGTCGGAACCGTAACATTCGTTACCAAATTTATCATATTCATGTCTATAGCATTGCTAGACACTATTGAAGTGAGGATTGAAACAATGACAGTGATGCTTGTGACAAGCAGAGAGTGAGAGAAGAACATGGTTGAAGCGTTTATTAGTGTCTACTAGAACTCGAAATGAGGACTATTGAAAGTCTATTTAAATGGCTTTTCGAAACTAAGCAACTAAGTAAATCTGTTATAAGCAGCATTGCATGCTTACAAGGTGAGAAAGTTTTCAATTTTGAAAAATTGGAATCTGACGTGCCGAAATACTGAGCTCAGAGAAGGTTTTTTTGAGGCCGTTGAATAGAGCAATGCAGATGGCAATAGATGGCCATTGTTTGAAGCCCCTTGAATAAGCCTTTCTTCAGCGTTACTTCGCATCAGTCAGTCATATACTTTCAAACGAGCATGAGGTTCGACCAATACTTATCAATGTCAGCCTTGACATGGGTCTACTATCTCCACCTTCTAAAGAACAGTGGCTTTTGACTTACGCAGACGAGTTCGATTGCTTCGAGATTGTACGTATGTCGCTCACATACTTGCTCATGAGATCGAACTGAAAGGGCATTGAATGTTCGGACGCGGTTCCATAAGAGGAAAATTCTTCGCAAAGAGACATTTTCGTAGATGAATGCGCTGGTAGCTGTCTACATACCGGAAGTAGCCATGAAATTTGCTCGTGTGTTTCTTGACCGTTATTCCTAGGAACCGTGGATCTCGATATACCGGGGAATTCCAGACCGTGACCGTCTATACCCTCATCAAGACTACTAACAGCTCTGTTAATACGGCTGATGTAACATCGATTTCGTCCACTAAAACCCTACAGGCTGCCTGAAAGTCTTCTTGCCTCGGGCAGTAGCACGCAGATGCAGGAAGTAAAGTCCCTCTTCATTCGAAGTTTGATACAGTCTTTTGGTGAAAATCCACCCTGCAGGCCCAAAACAAAAAGAAGCTTTCCTTCATTTGACCATATACCGAAATCTTGAGCGGTCAGGTCGTGAAAAAGGCGAAAGGATTAAGGTGTATATTCAAAGTCGTATAACTAGAGTGAGGCCTTCGCTGTCTTTTTAATATCTTCAATCACAGACGCAGATATAGAACCACGGGGAGTTCTCGATGAAAGAGTCAGAACCGAATTTCTCGCTACCCAATGCACAACTTCTGTTGCTTACGAAAATATGACAGTACTGACGAGAACATCGCTTCTCCAATCGCGGCGACCTTATCGAACTTCTAGATGTTGCGCGTATTGGAAACAGGGAACGTTCCTACGTGTATGACAACCTTGTGCCTCGTTCGTAGCTTTCAACCGTAATTCAACCAATGTACATATATTTACATGCTTCTTCTGCATCTCATATACCAACAGAAGGCACTTGGACCGATTATTAGTAGAGGCGATACAGGCAGCAACAACGCAACCACTATCTTAAGATTCTTTTTGTACACACTCGAAGCCTCGAAGGCACAGATCAACATTGAAAACCACCGATAGAAATAAACTCGAGCCAGCAGATGATCGGTGATTCTGGTTGCTATCTGAATTTCGGGTAAAAAGCGATTGAAGCCAGGTCGCTCGATATTGCGATTCAACTGCGATAGAATAGTGAATACAGACTAAATAAAGAACAGTTGCCTCAGTTCTCAGACGTGCCAGCGTCGCTAAGCCCCTTCGGGTTAGCCTTGGCTGACTACGCAGCGTACGGGCGGCATAAAAGAACAGTACTGTCACCCCTGTGGTTAGTAATCTCCGCATTGATCCGGCGCTAGTGGATGGGTATTTACCCTTCGCTCACTTCTTCCTTCCTTCATGATTCCTACCTACTAGACATGCCTCTCTGCCCCCATATGACCTCGTATTTCAACAGACTCATCAACGATTAGTTCAAATGTTAAACTAATTCAAAACTTTGTATGCAAGGTTCTGAGGCTAATACGAGGGGAATCAGATTACCTTTACTAGCTTGTCAAATCATCATTCTAATTCAAGCAGAGAAGCTCGCGAGTGAATGAACGAGTACACTTTGTTCATCGTTTTTGACTGGCAAAAGCTTTGCCCAGGAGCAAAGGTTTCTTCTGCCTTGAATGTTTACTATGCGGAATATAAGCTGAAGAGAAGACTTGATAGACATCAAACTTCTCTTCTTTGCAGAGTATCAAAGACTAACTAAACAAGCCACATGCAAGATTTGCTTATAAATCAGATTCATGTAGCGTTGACAATTTGACTGTTCATGACTGTCAGCGCTTCATGCTCATGACTTGAGAACAAATCTTTTTATAAGAGCTTAATATTTTCCAACGTTCTTCTCGCAAGAACTACAGCTTGTCAGCATTCTTCCTTCCCCCGAGCTCAAATTTTAGACAGAAATGTTCTGTGAATGTGGTATTGAATTTGGCATTCGGCCCAAAGCTACCACCCAGTCGCAAAGTAGGGTCACAAAAAAGTCATGATGCTTACTATCCGTGCCCCCACTTTCGCTCAGTTCTTCGCTTAGTGCTCACCAGCCATGCATCACTAAACCTTCATATTTTTGATACATCACCTTCAAAAATCCACCAAAAGTTCACGCAATGACTTCTACATACGCTATCATTGAAGATCGCATTCAGAAGGCTATTGACGTCATAAACACGCGTGAAAATTCTAATCGGGCCGAAATTCCGCGCGAGTTTCGCGTTTCATATGAAAGACTTCGATCTAGACTGTTACGATTCTAGCCTTCGCCTTCGCTTCACCTATCTGAATCCAGCCTTCATATGGATCCAGACGACACTAGGCTAGTATAGGACTAGCGGGAACCTGGGCTAGCTATGATGTCATCGAGCCCCTGCGTCATCTGTGTAAGGCGCCAACCCTATCGGGCCTAGCACAGGGCTGAGAAACACACATATAAGAACCGAGTTCTTACCTGTAGATACTTTCCTTCCTTAGCATTTATCTATTAGTTAAATGACACCCATATGACTCGCTCTATGCTGGCCCCTAACATAGACTACGAAGTTATCAGTTCAAAACAGCAGTACGAGAACTGTATAACAGAGCTTTAAAACCTGATCAGAAGTCAGCTTTACGGCAATACTTAACTACAGTGAACCAGTTAGGCTTGTCAGCTAGACTACACATGGTGCAATCGACGGCTCAGGACTCTCCTCGTTGGAATCCCTCATACTGAACGCTCAATGGGCCAAACGCTGGTTAGATCGTCAGCCAGATCTCTTCAAAGCTAAACGAAAGCCTTTAGCAGCTGACAGAAAGAACGCGCATGATCCGGAAGTACTACAGACTCATTTTGATGAGTTTAAAGAGGTGGTGGTCAAATATGGGGCAACGAAGAATGATACATGGAATTTCGACGAAACCGGCTATCGTATGGGCATTGCACGCTCCGATTGGGTTGTTACTGTAGATTCAAATAGAAGAATCTACTCCAAGGGTCCGGATAATAGAGAGTCATTGACGGGCATTGAATGCATCAGTGGTGGGGGTAAGAATATACCACCAATGCTAATTATGACTGGAGTTCAACTTTTGGCGCCCCATTTTAACAACGATCTTGGCGACGACGTGTTAATCACTACCTCTGATACAGGCTATTCAAATGACTGGATTTCCCTTCGATGGCTGGAGCACTTCGATCGCTTTAGTCAAAAGCATCAAAAGGGAGCTTGAAGACTACTCGTAATGGATGGCTACGGATCCCACCATACACGCGAATTTGTATCCTACTGTGAAGATCACAAGATCATACCCTTCGGCTTACCTTCGCATACTACTCATCTGCTTCAATCACTAGATGTGTGTGTATTTCAGCCATTGAAGCATTGGCATTCGGAGGCGATTAACCGAGCTGTTCAAATGAGTGATGAGACCTTTTCAAAAGTCGAATTTTTGGCTGCATTCAACGAGTTTCGAACCAAAGCCTTCAAAGAATCTACCATTCGATCTGCATGGAAGCATACTGGTCTAATTCCTTTTGATCCGATGGTAGTACTGAATAAAGTTCAAATTATTGAACGTTCGGATCGACCTATTACACCACCACCTATTATAGGCGATCCAGTCGTTTGGACAACTCCTACTAGCCGAGCAGCACTTGGAATCCAGCTGCTTGAGCTAACTAAAGAATCGACAGCAGAAGATTTAGATAGAAAGCTTGGAACGTTCTGGAAAGAAGCTAGCGCAATGGCTCGTAAAATGAAGTTGCTGCAGAATCAATTAAGCCGCTGAAAATGCTCGCAAAGCACGCAAAAAGCAGTCTAATAAGGTTCTCAAAACCGGAGGCATCTTGTACGCCAAAGATGCTCGAAGTATGACTCAAGATAGACAGAAATTGAAGGACGAAAGGCAGCAGCAGCGCGAAGAGGCCTGGAAAAAGCGCTATTTAAATGCACTAAAGAAGTGCTACAGGGCTACTAAGCCTCATAGGGCTGTTCGCATTGAGTTCGTTCAGGCTTATCAGAAGAAATGGGGGGTTTTTTTTTTTTTTTTTTTTTTTTTTTTAATTCTTACTCGATTCAACACCCACTATGGGCCTATGCGAGATTCTATATAATGTAGCGGGCGCTGCGCTCGCGCAGCTCCCTTTCCGCATCTAAAACCGCTTTTTTCTGCGCTCTATACTATAATTGTTCCCAATGCGAGAACTCTATGGGCCTGTTTCCTCCCTATATCCTTTCCCTTCCCTCTGACTCGCCGGTAGCATCACGGCTTGAAATTGAGTCAGTATGCCCGTCGAGAGTATCATTCGAATGGCTGCCGTCGCTGCGCTCGCGGTTCCTAAGAGCTTTCTCAAGTCCGTGATGTTTTCTCCTCGTTGCATTTCCTTTCGTTCTACCCTTCATTTGAGACATGTCAATAGAACGTGTTTGACTGACATTCGACCTCTGCCACACTCGCACGCCGCCGTAGCAACCCCGGGTACTCGTCTCTCATGAAGAAACTGATTGAAGCCAATTTTTCCCGTGCGAAGCTGCGTCAGTAGTGCGCTGTGAGACTTCGCACGATCTTTGTGCAGCCGTAGATGCTGATGTGTCACCTCTGATGCCAAATATCGGAAATGGGTCGCGTTGAGTCCCTCTCTCCAGGCGACCCTCCATGTCTGCCTGGCTTGTTCCTGTATGAGCGCTAGCCGAGCAGCCACCTCGGCACGCTGGTGTTCGACCAGCGGCAGAGTCAATTCGTGTGCGCCATCAGCCGCCTTGTCTGCTGCTTCATTTCCGGATACTCCCGCATGTTCTGCCACCCAGTGTAACTTCAGCGTGGCCCCCTGAGAGCGAATGATCTCGTGTGCAGCCTGAACTCGTCGCAGTCGTGCCTGATCTTTCGTTGACGTCATGACTTCCACTGTCTTCAAGGAAGCCTGACTGTCGCTGTATACCTTGTATATCTTGCCATTGCACTCTTGATCCGCTGCCGCCACGCCTGCGAGGTGTTCCGCCCCTGCGACCAATCCTTCCAGTTCCCCATGATGAGTGATGGCTAAGATCGGTCCTTCCAGCCTCTTACCTATCTCCCAATTAATTCCCACCGCAGCCGCTGTAACGTCGTTCTTACTGCCGCTGCCGTCCGAATATACTCTTTGTTCCGGTGCGAATGTGTCGAGACCGTGTTGTCTTATTGACATTTTCTTGTTTGCGGCTATAATCACCTTCGGTGACTCCGTCCAGGGAGACGCTGTGTAGAAATGGCTTCGCTTCATCTTCGCTCGCCCGAGTGTTTCTTCCATCCACTTTCGCTTAAGTTGCAGAGATGTCTTGCGCAGCTTTGATTTTCGACCTCTTTTTGATATCAAGTCTTTACGAATTCGTCGTATCGTCGTCTCGATGACCTCGCCTGATTTCCGAGAGTCCATGTTTGTTATCGATCTTTGTACCAGCTTTCGTAAGTGAATATCTATCGATGCTGTGTTCGTTTCTACTTGTAGGGCCTCTGTTGATGTCGCGCGATAGGCGTCGATGATCTGTCGCAATGCTCTTCCTTGTACTGATCTCAGCTTGACATTCAGACCTTTTCGATGATCTTTCACCCCCTGTGATGTGTACCATATGGCAGCCCCGTGGCTGAGCAGAAGACGCGCCACCGCGGAGTATATTTGCTTTCCCGCCGTCATCGATGGGCCCCAAGTGGACCCGGTGATTGTCTGCATGGCCTTTTGCCTAATTACCAGTTTTGCTTCGACGTGACGCATGTGAGCCGCCCACTTTAGCTTGAAGTTCAGTTGTACTCCCAAGACCCTGATATCGAATTTCGAGTCGATCTGATGTTCCGCCAGCGTTACGCTCGCGTTCATATTGAACCATCTAGAAGTCCTTGTAAAGTGAATCAGCTCGTGCTTTGTCTTCGAAAATTTTGTGCCATGTGTTATTGACCACTGTTCGCATCTATCGTAGATTTCGCCAAGAACTCTGCAGTTGCGCTCCGTAGACTCCCCGTACGTTAGAATGTTGACGTCGTTCACGAAACCCGTGGAGCTAGTTTTCAGCTTGATGTCGTCGCATGCTTCTAGCAAGTCCGCGTTGTAGAACAAATATAGTATCGGCGATAGCGGGGAGCCTTGTGATATGCCGACGTTCACGCTGCGTTCAGCCGTCGTGTAGCCGCCAATTGTAATGGTGGTGCGCCGATCTCTTAGAAAATCCTTCACGAATCCGAGTAGCAGCTTGGGAACTCTTCTCTTTTTCATGTCGTGTAGAAGCCTGCTGTGCGCCACATTGTCGAACGCACCTTCTCCATCCAGACTCAGCAGTGAGGCTACTCTTCTTCTTGTGCCACTTCATACAGTGTGTATCTTTTCTGTAATAAGTTGCAGAGCCGTGTCTGTTGATCTGTGCTTGCGAGCTCCCATCTGAGTGTCTGATATCGAGCCGCACGCTTCTACTGCGTTTCGCAGACGTTCGGATATGATGGACTTCAGTATCTTGCTCAGTGTGTCGAGTAGTGCAATTGATCTATATGCCTTTGCATTAGAGTAGTCTTTCTTGCCTGGCTTTCGCATCACTATTGTGGCCGCGCCCTTGAACTGAGTGAGCTGTATTCCTTCTTGTAGACATCTTTCGAAGAGGGAGCGTATTTGTTCTGGCGCGCCGTCGACGAGCTTGCGCATTATCCTATTTGTGTATCCCGTGTGTCCCGGGGCCTTGTCAGGTGCCGCTTTGTAGGCGGCTCTTCTGATCTCGCGATGCGTCAGCGGGGCGCCGTCTTCCATCGAGGGCGAATACTCGAAGCCTTCCGTGTCTAGCATGGGAACCTCTGGAGGCGGCGGAAAGTGAGCCTGAAACATCACCTCTGCCTTATCCTGCGCTGTCGTAGCGACATCAGAGCACCCTGGCTTTGCCAAAGGAGGAATTGTCGCTTGAGTTAGCGTGCCTGCGGCTGCATTTCTTGCCCATTTCGCCGTTCTGAACAGTCCCTTCGAGGACTGCTCCACGTTCTGCATGGCCTCTCGATATTCACTGCGCTTTTGTTTTCTGATAATCTTGCCCTTCCTGTCACATGCCCGGATGTACTCTACCCAGTCGCTGACGGTCCGACAGTTTCTTCTCATTCGTCGTACGCTCTTGACGATCTCTGTGCACTCCTTCGTCCATCCCGCCAACGACTGATCTAGAAGGTCGAATTCCTGCTCTTCAGGCCCTTCACCCAGTTTGCGCTCTGTGGTTGCTTTCAAGGTCACCTTTCGCTCGTGGCTCGGGACTGTTCCTCTAGGCATTCAGAGTTTCACGTAGTTGGTGGACGAGGCCAACCATCGCCTGAGTCAATCGCTGTTTACTCCTTAAGCACATCTCCTACGAGACTAGGTGTACGGCACCGCTTTGGCTTGCTCTCTGCTCCACCTCAGGCCCTCTGTACGCGTCGATACCTCAGCTGATGACTGCAGGAAGAGACTTGAACCCTCAAGGTATAGACGCGTCAGTAGCGATATCAAATGACCCTTGCATACGTAGAATGTGTGTTGGCATTTCTGTGACGCGTCAGCAAATGGAGTACTTACTCGCGCCGCACCCCGGTGAGGCCATCTGGACTCAGCGAAGGTGAGGTGGATGGCGAGTGCGATGAGGATGGCGGGTTATTTTGAAGCAATTGCTCAAAAATCGACGTGTATATAATGGGTAGTTGAATTTAGTGGTGCATGGCTGGTGAGCACTAAGCGAAGAACTGAGCGAAAGTGGGGGGCACGGATACGCTTACAAGCTTACAAGTTCGTAAACAACGCCAGTCCCCCTACTGTCGAGACTTCTCTTTTTACTGGAACGCTCCCATGGTGGAGAGTGTGTCGGAATCTCAGGGGATTGTTTGGTTGTTGAATACCCGCCTTGGTAGGGCTGGTAGGGCTGAGGCCGGCTGGTAGAGTTTTCACTCTTCCATTCTAGATAGACTTCTATTCAGCAACAATCCATCTATAAAAATTGCAGGGCGTGGATTGTGCTTACTATCTGGCGGTGCAAAACTCCAACCCTCACAGAGCCCTCCTTGATGTTGGAATTTCAGGTGTGATTTGGTTGGTAATCTCCGCATTCATACGGGGTACGTATGCACATACGTATACCCCCGGTGGTTAGTTATTCCGGCCGGCTTGGCGCTAGGGGTATTTATCCTTCCTCCCACTTTCGGAGTTCCTACCTACTAGATAGCAACAACCAATATATCAATATGCCCCCATATGACCTCGTATTCCAACACTTGATTGGAGTGAAACCCAATGGTCACCACGGGAAGCTTCGAGGGCAGTGTTGATGATCAATAGCATCGAGTAATATAGCATTCCACCCGCGCATGATGATTTGGTCAACTTGCTGTTATAGTTCCTAACGTAGGAACAACAGTGGTGGTATTACACTGCTCCCTAACCTGATTTCGCTAATCTGATCGGCCGTACTCTAGCATTGAGAATTGTAGTAGCATGACATCTGGTATGATGGTCAAAGACATATTTACTGAGGTAAGTAAGCTGGATGATATACTCTCACTACGCCCCATGGTTCACCAGGATTCTTTGGTAGATCCTGATGACACTCGTATAAGCTTGTATAATGGGGTCAGGGAACAGCTGTAGTGGTGTGTGCTCTGGTCCATTAGATATTTTGTAATGTCAACACTGTCCGTCCCTTTTTCCAAGCCATCGTGAATGCTACCCAAAAATCATCGTCGTTTAGATACAAAAAAACATTACAAGATCACGGCTTTGGACCATCACGATATCTCGCAGCTTCAGAACTTTGAAATAAAGAATACTAGGCAGCCAATTCGCTACGCGGATTTGTTGGATTTCTATCGGAACGATAAAGAAAGATTTACGAGCCATGTCAAGCCACCATGTGCACCACATGGATCTCGCAGAGTCCTGATGGGGCTCTTCGAGAATAGATCACTGAACGACAAGCTGCTCAGAATCTTTAGATTTCGTGGCTTGGCTAAATGTTGTACTTGGAATTCTTTAACTGTCTTCTACAAACTTTCCTATCTAGTTCCCCAAGAGCTGGAACAAAAGCTTGACCACTTGGCGATGTTCTGGGAAGAGCTATCTCTCTTGACAGAGTCCTCAGAGGATATTTATTGCGACGAAGATACATCATCAAAGCTGTCTGGTTTATGGCCATTGAAGTGCGAATCTGACATGGGAAAACTTCGCACACTGGAGAATAGCAGATACTTCTTCGCTTTGGTGACGGACTCAGATATCAGGCAAAGCATTGTGAATAAAATCGCCACACTCAATTATCGTGTGCCCACTTTGCCTTTAGTCATCTCAGAGTCGTCGGCTCTGCGGCAATTAGCATTATTATTGAAGAAAAATTTGAATGCGATGGGTGAACGATCTTTCTTGAAGCACAGCAAACTCGGGTGGAAAGGTCGGCGTGCGGATAAATATCAGTATTGGCAATGCTTCCTTGCAGCTGCCCGAGCGCAATGCAATGGAAGCCACGAAATGTTAATCGATGATCTCAGACGCATCTTTGAAGCTGTTGAGCCTGTGTCACCTCCGCGAATCAGTGCAGCAGCACTTCAGGAAACAAGTGAATTCAGGAGAGTGTCGGCATATCCTCATGGAATTTGGGCATCAGCCGTTATCCTAGCCCTTTTATTCGACGAAAAAACGCTCAGTATAGGACCAAGTACTTGTGTCACCCAGCCCGAGCTTCCTATGATCTTGCTATTACAAGACTTTCTCCTTTCATTCTTCAAGGTCAACTGGTTGAATTCGCAGTTTCGGAACAAGCCATCGAACGCCAGCTGGCGAAATAAGAAGGTTGTCCAATATATCCCGTTCATACTCGACGTATCACTGAAGGAAAGCAATGCTGACGATATCCTATGGGGTGTACTGCATGATGTTGTGATCGACGACACTACTGAAGGCGATGTTAGACGGCGAGGAAAACTAGCTGTTGCCACACCAGTGCAGTCAGTCTACACGTCTATTAGTAATCCAGGAAATGACGAATTTATAACGAGAGGATATTCAGTGCAAACAATTGAAGCAGGACAAATTCATCACGGATCCACAAGCGCCACAAGGGATAAGTCCCACGGTAGCAAGACGGCCAGCTCAGTCTACGAAGATTGGGCCATGGAACAGGGCGCAATCGTCCCTAGCATAAGCTTATCTGGTAATACAGGAACAAACGCTGACATTTCGGGCTACCTGTCAATTGTGGAAGAGACGCTTCAGAGTGTGAACGACATAAAATCACATGAACAGAGTAAGCTGAAGGCATTGAAAGTAATTAGCGGAAATGATCAAAGCCAGCCAGAAAAAAGGGATCCAATGATCACTACCATCAACGTCAAGAACCCCGAGATTGAATGGCCATCCGATGACGACACGCTGTATGGAGAAGAATTTGATCAAGAGCCCTTGCAGTTATTGCAGGTAGTAAAGCTCAATAATGGTCAAGAGAAGTATGCTATGAAACCTGCACTGAAGAATCAAGATAGACCCAAAGCTATATCATACTTAGGCACGGAAGTGAGGCCCGTTGAAAAGAAGAAGCTTTGGGCTCGCTTAAATTTTTTAAGGGGGCTTTTTGGCTAATGAGATGTGGACATATTTCAACAGCTATGACAAGAGTGCCGCCGAAGGCCAACGAATATGGTGCCCCAATAGCTTACCAGAAATCGTGTCAGCCACCCAATCAATGGCTTTGTCTTATGGTAATCTTATGACCACGAGTGCAAGTATATGAACTAAGAACAGTCCGCATCGTTTGCCCAACCAGTCAAATTATCACCAAAAATGTCGCTGGGAGACCTTCCAAATCCGCGCAAGCGCTTGCCGACCCCAATAGGAGGCGAAAACTGGCCTAAGCGTCGTCATTTAGGTAACGACTTCTTTGATAACAGTGTGAGAGACAAAGAGACCGAACAAACCACGGGTTTTGGGAACCCGCAGCAGCCAGCAGCCAAAATGATACAGGATAATAGATGGGATATGAGTGGGACGGTAGAGATGAAGATTGAAGCAGCAAGTTGGAATTTCACCTATGTGGGGTCTTATCCCGCCCTTTTGAGTACATACAATTCACTGGCGATGATGAACACTTGCCTGTCCTCTACAAACTCGGAAAAGCCTGATTCCAATCCTCTCTACGACAATAGTTGTTAATGGAGAAACACTTGATCGCAAACGTCTTCAAAGATGATAGATTAGACAAAGTATTACGAATAACACCTTCATCATAGTGACTTCAAATTTGACTTATGTTACCATAGATTGTGATATTCGTATGATGAGGTATACTCTATTGTCTCAGATTCAGACCATCTGCTCATTAAACGAACGATCACGTCACGAGATATACACTCAAGCTAGTTTTTAGCTATCGAGCTTCGGCATCGTTTTATATTCGTAGTTCCAGTGTTTAGGCCTACTCAACGCCTTCAGGCGGCCCCCTAAGCATGTGCCTAAGCATTTCAGGCTGCTCATGCTTTGAAGGCTGCTCAGAAGCGCCAAAAAACTCGCTCTAATTAAGCAACTGAGAAGAAAAACAGGTATGAGTGGGATGATGTAGAAACAAGAGGGCGATTGGCCTTATATGTTGGAAATAGGGGATATGGTAATCTCCGCCTTCACAGGGCTGATAGGGCTGGGGCCCGCTAGCAGAGATCTTTGTTGGAATACGAGGTCATATGGGGGCATATTGACATTTTGGTTGTTGCTGCTAGGAGATTATCTAGGAGGTGGAAGGTGAAAACTCTACTAGCGGGCCCCAGCACTACCAACCCTATATTGGTATATGAGAGTCAGAGCGAATATGTGCATATTGACTTATCGGAGGAAGGAAGAAGTGGGAGGAAGGATGAATACCCCTAGCGCCAAGCCGACTACAAATAACTAACCACCGGGGTATACGTATGTGCATACGTACCCCGTTTCTATGAGGCGGAGGTTACGGAGGTACCAACTCCCTTATTTCCAACAGACCGTCCCCTAGATACAGCGGACCTTTAAATCTTAAGGTAGGCATGAAAGGTGCCATTAATGAAGTAATTTGTGTTAGAGATGGCACATAAATTAGATTGAAATGTGCTCACCTTCGCTCGCTAGCGCTGTATGCACCGATGAAAAGATCTAAAATAATGGTGGCCCTCGCCGTCAATGCTGACAAGTCGTGAAGGTCGAGCCATGCATAGAAGAATGCTCTTGACATTCGGCATATTCATAGCGAATGCATACTTCACCAGTATATCAGCGAACTTGCTTATCATGGGAGAATGGGTTAGGCTTACTAGTAATGACAAATGTAGACTGGATTTATATAAGTCTGTGCTATTTCAACAATGTTTATTCCCAAACCATAGTATGCTATTAAAACATCGCAATTACCATCACCTTGTTCCTTACGTAATCCTCGCCCTTGGCACTTATGTAAGAGGTTTTGTCAACGAAACTCCGAACCAATGCTCGACGCAGGTCGTTGACCTCCCTCCAGGCCAGGAGTACAATCTCACAATACCATGTGCCAAATATGTTAGCGCAGATATTCAGCTCTCTAACGGAAGCATTATATCGCTTGCAACTGAGGCCACCGACTGTGCTTCAACAGCGACGCAGACAGACCTTCAACTTTACTTGAGTGACACTGCGCCGCAAGGATCTCTCAATCTGACCATCTTCTGCCAGAATGTAGCCCCTGTCTGTTATTCATTTAGGGTCGAGGCACCGAATCAGAGTACCCAAAAACACGACTATTCGTTGCGGGAGGTTTGTTCACTTAACAATGCAACAGTACGCACGAACTCAAGCTCGCTGGGCCAAGCTCAAGCCATGCCGCCAAACACACAAGACTCGGGTCTTGCTGCGGGAGCGACTGCAACCGGCTCAAGCCCTTCGGCGGGAAGCCTGGGTCAGCCTCTGAACTCAGGAGTCCCTGCGGTAGCCAGTCCGACCGACTCTGGCTCGCAGCGTGCGACTCCAACCGGCTTCAGTCCTTCGGGGGGAAGCTCGGCAAGTCCAGGTTCATCTTCAATAGCTGTTACTCAGAACGCTTCCGCTACTGGAGGAGGCGCTTCATCAACTACCGCTCCCCCGCCCGGGAACGGGCAGGCTATGGCGGCTTCGGGTGGGCCCGCCGTTACCGGAGGTCCTTCTGGCCCCACTTCCTCATCTCCCCAGAGCACTTGTCTCTGCACTTCCTAGCGACAGGTACGTGCTTGGCCTGTGAGGCCCATGATGATGCAGTAAGTTAAATAATCAAGGATAGGAAATGAATAATGCAATACCACTAATTACATTTAATTGAATGCAAAGCTCTTTCCGTCTTAGTATCTCGCGTGTATCTCTTGTCTTTACTTTTGCTACGCTCTATAGACATAACTCGTTACTCCACCAGGAACTGATTCAATCGAAAAAAAGGCCAAATAGAGTTTTGCTGTATGACAATGCGTAGGCCTTAGTGTTACTGATAGGAGAAAATAATTGAAGAGTCGTAATAGAGACGCTGACTTGGTCTTCTGGGTGATATTTTAACAGTCTAGCCAATACTTTTTGGTTCGGGACACAAAGGCATACACGGTATCATATTGTTGGAAATCTGGGTTGGTGTCCATGCTCGAGTACCTCGGATCTCAAGGCCGATTCTTTTGTTGATATCTTTCTTTATCTCGTAGGAGTTCAAAAGACGTACTTAGCTACAGATAATATCATTGAGCGTAACTTACCTTCAACTGTCCAACCAGCAAATAGGCACCTGCTCGCTCCTACCTGGGTAGATAGACTCCTATCCAACATAACCAAATAAAGCCCTACCGAAAATCAAATTCTCACCGAAATTACTATTAAATCTACAAACCACGTTGTCTCTACACTCTAAATCAAAGCATGAGAGTAAAAGACTGACTATTAGACTTGAATTTTTACGAATATATTGGCTCGACTTAGAGAGTAGCTTATCGAGAACCTTAACCTAAGCCGCATTAATACCACGCATTTAGCACCAGAGACATAGTGAGTTGAATAACAGTCGTGAAGGCGATAAGTTCATCGTAGCTGATGGAAAAGAACTCGATGGAATGTTTTGATTGCTTCGTGTAAGTAGAATTATGACCCTTCCTCACTTCACACGTCATTAAGCGAAGTATTAGGATTCGATACCTTTCTGCATACGCTAATACCTTATTATCGCTAATCTGAGCTTATATTCTCTGTGTTCAACGCGTTACACGGTTTATCAGATAAGAGAGGGTCTATCGGGTCCCTGCCCTTTGGAAACGATTCTGCATTGCGTGGAGAAAATATTTTATCCTTGTTATCGCTTTTATCAAGTGATGTATCTATGGTTTTTAACCAATCCTCAATCCCACTATGTTTTTTAGAAGGTTTATTGTCCATTACGTTCTTTATTAATTCAAGCGGTTTAATTCGGGAAAAGAAGAGAGCAGCTTTAAATGAGGTATATGACCTGTGTATGTCGATTATTTATTGTACGGTCAGCGAAATTAAGGCGTTTATTCAAGTAATGCTTACATCAATGAACAATATTTAGTATAAAGAACAGTCTTGAATGAATGTTCTAGTCTACTTGCGTAACTCCTCAGGATTTTTCTCAGCTTTATTACTTTTACAATGGTTGCACCAGAACCACGTCACTATAGATTCGTTCATTCTTCCGTCGAATTCAAGAATTTGAAGTCAAAAAGATTAATTACGCCTTTAAGCACTCAACTCAATTACGATGTTTTCAGATATGTCGATTATTGGAGCTGTGTACGAATGTTAAGTGTTTTCTGGATACTTAAGCTGACGTGTTTAATTTTAGCATAACTGTAACTATAAGGATTATATTAAAGAGCCATTGCGCGTTTGGCTGAGCTCAGACATCGCAGAGTGTCCGCAGTGTAAGCTTTATAAATACAGCTCAATTGACGGACTGTAACGGTTTGTTGAATAAAGAATGTTCGGCATTTTTCCGTGGTCGTCGTCTCTGTCATGAACTTCAATTTACTCATTATTCGGATATTTCAGCACCAGAACTAGGCATTTTCGAACAGATTTTCTTGTCACGGACCTTCACTTACGCGACCATCTTCTCACACTCTCAATGTGTTGATTGTGGTCAGGGGTGACATTCCAGCGTATAAGGACAGAATGGAATGTCTATCGAGGATTCCCATAGAGATGTATCTTCTCAGTCATTAAATACTGGCTATACGCCGTCTGCTGGCGATGATGGCCTGCAGCTCATCTAAGGGTTTATCTTAACGATTTTCAAGGATTTTAGATACAAAAGAACGTTCGAAGGTTTATTCATGCAAACTTCAGACGTTTCAACAAAACGTGTTTCTGTCACATACAGCAATGGTTTTCACTATTTTGGAGGACGAGGTCATATGGGGGCATATTGGTATTTTGGTTGTTGTTGTTAGAAGTCCCTATCAGCCCCTTCCCCTATTTCCAACTACCAAATACCTCACCAAATGACGACGAGTCATAAGGAAAAGACGCAGAAACATGAATGAACTTGAAGGTATTGTTCAACAACTTCCGAAAGGCCTTGTATTCTTTAGATTTCGTTTAAAGATTTTTGTAGTGTCCGACATGATTTTGCAGCGGATTGCACAAGAGTATCGATCCGGGCAAGCTCCAGCTGTAATGCACTAACCTGCCGCTTAAGTCTTTCGATGCGGGTCTGTGGTAGAAAAGTTACATGTTGGTCTGATATATTTCTTTCTCTTGGCGATCTGACTATGATAACAGGAATTCTATCTTGTCCCAAACGTGCCATGTAACGGGATTGTTTCTTCGCTTGCTTGGGAGTTGAAAGCCAAGAAAGATATCAAAGAGACTTTAAATCTAATATACAGTAATCATACTCTTGCTACCTTTGTCATCATGAAGTGATGATCACACCCTTAAGTAATTATGCTCAAGCAAAAAAATTGAAAGTGATGATGCTGTATTCAAAAGGTTTGTGGTCGATTTGTGCCCGTATTCTGTGCTAGCCCCAATTCGGCTAGCGATCTACCTGTTCCCTTTTTCAACCATCAATGCTCCTGCATTACATCTGAGGGTAGCGTTGATGATGGTAAACTGTCATGTTGAGAATAGCCTCCAAAGCGACATCATCAAGTGACATCAGAAATGTGGCTGACGGCCATTGCTGACAGTGATAACCCGGTACGTCCGTAGGGATAGCTCTCTTCTCGCTCTAGCCTGACGAATCTCTGGCACATGGCTAGCGAGAGTCTACATCGTAACACTCCTTTGAGATTGGAGGACGAAGTAGCGAATCTGCGTCTTTCTTATCAACTTCATCCCTCTGCACTTTCTACCGTCAGTGGTATGGGGCTATGCTTTGCTGCCACCCGTGGATATTGCACAAATAGCCGATTCAGGAGATGAGGTTCTCGGCACCACCACCTTTGACTCCACAATCTTGGTATACGAGGACACGAGGGTAGAGAGGCATGTAGATATATTTGACTGAACTATCTAGTACCTTAATTAGGAACTTTTTGGATGAAGAAAGAAGTGGGTGATACCCATCCACTAGCGCCGGATGAATGCGGTGCCGGATGCTACTAACCACAGGGGTAACAGTACTGTTCCCTGTTTCCAACACACAATTGCAACGCTTGCTGAACCGGATGATAGAATGCTACAAGAAGTGCTGCTTGAGGGAGCTTTGGGGGCTCAAATTGGTCATTCGAGAAAGAGCCTATTCATCAAAACCTTGTTTATTTCTATCGAAGACGTCGAAAAGAGATCTGCAGATGGAAACCAAGATGGTAGGATCCTCCAATGGGCTGCAGAAGTTACAGCTACGCGAAGCATCCAGAAGACTTAATCTTCGGCGCGTTATTCGCAGATCCAATCACAAGAGATTTCTTCCTGCCTAATTGAGCGGTTGGATCGTGGCCGAGAGGTGGAATTGAAGCGTGTGTGGAAGTTGGTTTCGGAACGTGACGACCACCCCATTGAATCACTGCATCCAAAGTCTATCGTTCACCACCACAAGTCCTTGAATGACAACCCGTAGGCGTTCGATGAATAGAGATATAGGAAATCAGATGTAAGATACCACTCGCAGCATTTTCTTATCTAAGAGTGTTATCGAGTATGGCTCATATTCTAATCTAGTCGTAGGAGATCTGAAGTTTTTGTTGCATGCGGCATACTTTTGTTCAAGAAGCGAAAAGCAGACCGTCAGATATAGCATGAACAAAGAATGAGCCAGCAGTCCCAAAGTTTGAAGATCTGGTCACCGTCTTGCCCGCATCAAAAAATGGGGATTGGCCATATACATTGATGTCCCGATCAAAGCGTTGTTGATCATTGGAAGCTGGACCCAGGGATTGTAATTCCGTCCCATAGAGCTTGGTCGTTGTATCAGAAAAGCTTTATAACTCTTCGGCTCAATAGTGAGAACATGATGCGTGAAGCGGTTGATGATTGCTTCAGCTGTCCAAAGGAGCGTCCTCTGAATCCTGGTTTTTCCAAGCGTTGATTAACATAAGCTGTTCATACTTTGCTATGACACCTCGGAGACCATGTGCTTTTTGGATGAACCTTGGACCCTCTTTAGAGACACATACTCTTATCTCTTCTACACTGACTGCACGGACTGGTCTCAAATCCATGTCAGTAACGGGATGAAGTGCGAGAGCGTACATCCCAATTTTTGGTTCTGCATCCACGGACATGCCTTGCTTCTTTCCTCACCGTCAGGCGACGAACCTTTGTCGGCGCCGCTGTTGGGCACACACGTCAATGGAGATTGCAATGAGGCGGAGGCGCTATCCTTTCAACCGACCTGGTTGTTATTTCTAACACATGTTTTGACCTCTATGCTTTGTGGCTGTCTTTCCTGGCCAAAGGGGACCAAAACACCTCACCCTAAATCGGTAAGGTGCCGGAACGGGTTCCGCTGATTCACTCACTCGTCTGCTACAAATGCCTACCTTGACTTGATACTAGTGCCGACGAAAATGATTGGAGCGAAATGGAACAGCCAAGTCCATCCATCCAAGCCATATTAGGCTAGATTGAATATGTTCCTAGTAGCTATGCAACCCTGCTTTGTTGGCACAAGTTCAGCTCATTGCCGCCTCTGTAATAGTTACATTGCTCGCCATCAGCAGAGTACTTCTCGACTATAAGAACCCATGGCAACAGACCATCATTCCCAGAACTGAAAAGACACACCCGTACCAGTTTCAGTACAGTGATCCCATTTTCTACCTTACATGATCAAATCAAGGCCCAACGAATCGTTTCTCAGCTTCCAAACATAAACACTTCGAAATCTTTCAAATACGTACAGCCCAAACAGTAAGTCGAACATCTCCTCGTATTTTATAGGTATACTGACCGCTAGATCAACTCTTTTAGCCGCTGCCATGTCAACTGAACCCATAGCTTTTGTGAATGCTGGCCGTGGTGCATACGATACTACTGGTGTGCCAAAGCCGCAACCACCAAAACCTCGTTAAGCATCACACGGATTTCAAGTCAACGACTCCCGGGATGTGACATGAAGAGGACGATGTGACAACTTGTTATTCTATTTGGAACTCTCACTGCAGTTGTCGATGCAGCTAATAGTGAAAGTGTGCGAAGAGGGATGGTGTTGAAAGTTGATAACGATGGGTAGAGGTAGTACTTGGAATTAGCTCGGTGGACAACTGTCTTAGGAAATCCCTCCCAGCGATGATCACCGCCAAGTAAACCTTGGCGGTAAATCCATCTGAATAATTCTCTTTTCCGGCGCGCTCCCGTTGCGAACCCGAACATTCTGGTTTGAATGGTGGGCCGAGATTTGGGTTTGTTGTCGTAGATAGCCTCATTGGCGGAGGTGCCCCGATTATGCTAAGGTGCTCTACCAAGCACACAAAAGCTCCCTAGACCTATATTTGAAGTAGAAGGTGCCTCCAGGTGGCCCTAAGCCCATTATCTTCCGTGATGGGCGTCGGCTGCGCACCGTCGCTTAAAAGACAAGGCCAGATGGCTATTGTACGGTCAGACGGCCAGCCTGCCACCCTCGGTTTGGTCCGGCCAGGCCTACGACACGGCTGCAGCCCATCTATACAAGTGGCGGCTTCGCAAAATCCAGATCGCGAGACCTCCTTTCCGCCATCGAATCCCCAGCTTTGCCCAGCTTTGCCTCTCTACCAACAACCCATTTTCCCCCAGTCCCGACGTCTCTGCAAGGTCCCGTTGTTATTGACTGGTTGCAACCGCCGTTCACGCTAGATTCACTAACGGCTACGGTGCCACCGACGCTCCTTTTTAATGATCGGCTGCATATTTGAATAAATTGCCATCTGAGATTACTTAGCTGATCATCGAACGGATATATTCTTGAACAGCGACAAGTTCTATATCTTACGCAACGCAGATCATAATTGCTCTCGGCAGATCTCAAAAGACAGTTTCCAAGAACATGCATGGTCCCTATATTATATCAGCCGGTCATTCTTCGCGTCGTCGCTAAGGGATGGGAATTGAAGAACTTCGACGTCAAATCGCTTTTGCAAACTGGCTCAATCATTAAAACGAATCATTACGAACACATTAATCTTCATTTCCAAATCTGGAAGATCTGAAGAAAGAGTTGGAACCGTTGTTTGGCCTGCCTCGACGATAACAGTCTTTAGAGTTTCAGGTAATTGAGGGCCTCAAGCGCTTCTAAAGCCATTGCCCGGGCTCTTTGTGGATAGCTTTCGGTCGATTCCAATGTGAGACGTGCGCCTTCAGTACAGCAACACCTGTGGCCCTGCCACCAAGCCAAGCTCCACCGTTGAAGCTTCAACTTAAAGGCCATTCCTCAGAACCATAGTTCTGCACGACTAAGCACATATCGATCTGCTTTCATCAGGAGCTCTGCTGATGTCATATCTGCGGAATGTGGTCAATCTTGCACGTGGTACAGCCCACGTCGATGAATGACTAGAAAAGATTGACGTACAGGATGCTGACGCACGGTCTAAGTGCATTCCTGTGTGCGATCCTCAACCGTTAGCATATCAAAGTGCTTGTTGACGGTACGGTCACCTGGAAGAAAGCTGAGGCCCGGCTAACTGACTCTATTAAGTTGTCAACACGAGGATATCTTCTCTTCGTAAAATCAACGAGCTTTGCGCTTAAAGAAGGTGGCATTGGGAAGTATATTTTTGTCTTTGCTACTTCGAAGCTTACAAATAGGAAACTGATATGGGTATGAAATCTTTGTCCTCGTTGCGAACTCCAAGTACTCATTGATGATTAGTGAGCTCTCGCTGGAACTTCTAAAAGACTGCGACCTCGAAGGAATCGATATTCCTATCACTTAATGGACTCGAAAATAGCAGGGGGAAGCACGAAGTCTGATGGTGGGCGGCAGAAGAACTAGGACTTTACCTCCAAAGGGAGATTATATTCTCCCCACACTTGTCGATGCGTGACAAAGGCAAGCGATTGCCCATTCCCCCCTGAAGTGCTGAAGGTTTTCAAGAGAGGATTACAAAAGCCATATGAGTTGCAGTGACTTGATGCTATTCTATTGTCATGAATCTAAGATCTATGTGGTGGTATAAAGAAAGATGCGACATATCAAACTATGCTAACTCATTGATCCTCTAATTTTCGCCTCTTCTTTCGATTCGATCAGTTCGTTCAAGAATCGACTCTAGCTTGTTCTTTGTCAGCTCTGCTGTATCGCTAGAGTTTGAACTTTTAATGAAATGGATCCAAAGTGGGTGGAAAGACCTAATGCTCTCCATTCAGCTGTCAGTCGAGCAGTCATCAAGATTATGCGCATCAGGCTTACACGTCTCTGAAACCCTCTACCTTGATTATTGCACGGATATCAACACGTGAAATGTCAGGTGATGCTTCTACTAAGCAGAGGTACATCGGGTAATCGACAAGGACTTCTAGAGTCGACTAAACTTCTCTTGTTACAAAACGAACTACAAAAATCTCACAATTTTTGAATATTCTTTTTGAGAACGTTAGAAAGAGCTGCAGAATCTTTGAAGGTAATCTTCAGCAAATGATCTTGTATCTTTTCTTACTACTACAGACATAGCGTCGTTTTGATGTAGCAAATCGATTTTCCACTTCTGTTATAATCAGCTGGTCGTTCGCTGACCACTGCGCCTTGCGAGAAGAATGTAGTTTCCGGACAAGCTTTTCTATCTGATTCCTTATAGATCACGCTTTGCGCTGAGCAGTAGTCGTGCGATGTGATACGTCTGATCTAACTCGTTGGCAAATGATGAATGGCAACATATTTTGATTTTAGCTTGAAGATGACATTTCATCTCAATACACTTGTATCAGATTCAGAAGTTCTTGGTCATCTTTCTGTCATTGACTACGAATGCTCGGTTCTGTCGGGTATCAGCGATGGTAGAATTAGGGTGAGAGTGTTTTTAGTCATGTTAGATGATATTTGACCTTGATCTAAACTTCTTGAGGGATTCATCCCATCCATGTTTCGAAGACGTAGACAGAAATGATCTTCACAAAGTGAAACAGATCTGTAATTTGGCCGAAATCATTGTTGCAACTATTACGTGGAAAAACGGTTATAAATGTCGCTCTGCTCTCCCTTCGTCCTCTGTCTTGACCCTTATCCTCTCATGCAAGCAATCGTCGATGGCATCATGTCAGATACCGTTGTGGCATGTAATAACTGCCGTGACCTTCATAATCAGCTTTACGAAACGAGACAACGTATCGCTCAATTTACCAGGAGTGAGTCGTGCCAAAACGCTTACTACCGTGAATTGGATGTTGAATGAGACTTTGAAGCTGTCTACAATCAATCCTGGTTTTAGTTCAACGCTTTTTGTGTTGGAAACAGGGAACAGTACTGACTCCCCCCTTCTTCCTTCCTCCATAATTTCTACCTTCCTAGATATTTCAACCAATATATCTACATGTGTGAGTTGTGTCCTCGTATACCAAGATTTTGCACACCTCAGCCCTAACGCGATTAGTCCTGGGCTAGCCCAAAACATGCTAGACTTATTATTGTCCAAACGATGAGTCAATACTCCGTAGATCAAAGCCCGATTACTTTAACTAGTACATCTGTTTCAGCCGTTTCATGATGAACACATTCTCTAGCGACACTACCTCTATGTACCTTATGGTGACACAATCACTGCTGACGTTCATGCTCCCTGTCCAACACCTCATTCCACGTCGATCCCTACCATTCTTGAAACGCTTATGTTTGGTTTTGGACTTGGGAGGAGCTGGGCTTTTGCTTTATCGCAGTACCTTAGCTCTGTACTGAGTCCGTGACGAGTGCAGACTGCAGTCTTGCCTCAGTTCTCAGACGTGCCAGCGTCGCTAAGCCCCTTCGGGTTGGCCTTTGACTACGCAGCGAAGGAGCGACGCTGGCACGTCTGAGAACTGGCAGTCTAGATGACAGCGCTTGATGACAGCTGAATAGATGATGGCACTAGATGACTTCATACTTTTCGAAACACTTTATTCCAAAGGGATGGAGACAGCTTCAATACAATCGCCACTGTTTCATTTCGACAAAGCAGACGCCAAGGCAAATCAGAGTGGAGCCTTGTGATTCACTCAGGCTTGGTTTGCGGCCACGTTAGTTATCACTTCACCGTCCACGTCTTGGATTTGAAACGCTATCTGTCGTGGACATGTTTCTTCAGTTGACAAGCCATACCGAAGGACTGTTGGAAATAGGGGAGATGGTAATCTCCGCCTTCATAGGGCTGATAGGGCTGGGGCCCGCTGGTAGAGTTTGCACCTTCCACCTCCTTATGACCTCGTATTCCACAAGGACATGACCTTCTACTAACGTTTCATATCTGAAGGCTGGGGAATGACGCTAATAGGTGCATCATGTCAGCGCAATATACGTTTTGGACCCCCGTTGATTTCATGCGCCTTTCAATGCCTGCCAGGTCGATGAAGCTATACATCAGTCGCCAAGAGAGGACAGGGAATGAATTATCCAAGCGGCCGTGGTCTGAGGCAGTAGACCCAGGTCAAAACATGATGACAGAAGCTATTCTCAGTAATATTTGAATTAAAAGCATGAAAGCAGATCCGCACACCCCCAGTTCAGAGGCGAGGGAAGATGCAACGGGGATGGTTCATCGGAAATCAATCACCATGCCTTGCGACTTCTACTTGCAACAAAGACGGTATCTGACTGAAGAAAAGAACCCATCACAAAGAATCCGGTGAAGCAGACATCGAGTCAAGCTGCCGGGGGTCCAACAGAGTATCCCACGGCCCAATGCCCATCAGTCATCAATTCAACGAGCGGCTGTAGATGTTGAGCCGTGGGTGCGCCGGTGACGGTGATGGTCGTTGTAAGGACTATGGTAGGGTTCGTAGACACGCATTGCGAAGCAGCAGTAGCATCATGAAGGGTATATACCTTTAAAGCGTTGATACTCCAGTACGCGTCCTTGTACGCATGGGGATTGTTCTGTACGAAATCCCGGCAAGTGCCCGGGCACTGACCGTCAGCGTTGAAAATCG
>JAABUY010001953.1_pt1 | contig 25818 bp, 44 predicted proteins | sample 5560271 | NCBI WGS metagenome assembly JAABUY01 (sample SAMN10711886, study PRJNA513374) | rock metagenome | isolation source: Antarctica rocks | place: Antarctica: Victoria Land, University Valley | reverse complement strand
GCGCGGCAGGCCTGGTCTTCATGGCTTTCGGCTTCAACCTGGTGGACTGCGGCGGCCTGCTGGGCCAGCGCCTGGGCAAGAACATCGACTACGCCGCCATGCGCAGCCTGAAGAAGGCCAAGTCCGCTGCCTTGTAGGGCCCTGCAGCGGCTCGCAGGGGCTAGGGTAGGGTAATGCTGTGCAGCCTGAAGAAGGCCAAGTCCGCCGCCTTGCGGAGCCCTGCAGCAGCTCGCGGGGGCGGCGAGTGCGGCCCCAGGCTGGATGCCCATGCGTGGGCCGCCCTGCATAGCGCAGGCGCGCCGAGGGCGTCGAGGGCTCGGGGAATGCTCGGGGCAGAGTGCGCCAGCCCGGGAGCGCCCTCAGGACATGGTGGGCTGAGGTCCGCCGCAGTGAAAGGCGCTGCTTAGCACAGCAGGTGCAGCAGCTCTTGACGGGGGACCGGGGGGTCTGCGCTGCCTGCGGGCGCAGCATGAACAGACGGGATTGCCTTTTTATAGCGCTGGAGCATAGACGAACTTCTCCCCATACCCTCCGCAGGAAGCTCCGCGCTCAGTTGTCCACTGCGACGCAGCATTTTCTTTGCGTGCAGCCTGCGGCTGCCTCGTTGCAAGAAGAGGGTGATGCTGTGTGGGGAGCAGATGCACCGGCAGCACGCCTCTGCCTGCCTGACGCCTGCCGGTGTGCATTTGATGGCTGCCCGATGCCCGAGGGCGGCGCGAAGGCAGTTTGACGAAGGGCATTGCCGGCTTTGTTTTCTTTTGCAGCACTTGGTACGCTGACGAGGGCGGTTGGTGCTTGCGTGACGCTTTGCTGACATGCAGTTGTGCAGCAGTCTGTAGTGGTAGGTGCGCTGGCTGCGCCAGTCCGCAGCGGCGGCGCATGCCAGGGGGGCGCGGGCGGGGGCCACGCGGGGAGCGGCGAGCGCCGGCACGCGCTGCCTATGAGCAACACCGATGGGAGGAACCAGACGCTGATGCTGCCCGTGCAGAGGGCCGGAACCGCATATGAACTGTTAGCGAGGGCCGCAGCCCTTGGGGCGGCACGCGAACTGGGCAGTTGAACTCACTCCAGATAGCGGCGCTGTGCGCCGGGGGAGGGGAAAATGCGGGCGGCTGGGCGGGCCTGTCGGCCGCCCATACATATGCGCCGTGCTCTCAAGGGGCCCGCTGGTCCACACGTTGCGTCAGCGACGGGGCGGGGGCGGCGCGCCATGCGCGTGTCGCGCTGGCGCCCGCTCGGGCCCAGGGTTTTCATGGGTTCTTCTAGTGCATCGCGGGAAGCTTGCGCCGTATCCGGTGTGTCAGGCGGTGTCGGGGACAGCAGTGGTGTGGTTTGATAGGCAGATGAGAGCTGGAGGCTGCAGACCTGCTTGGCGTCGTGCGTGGCATGCGCCTGCCGGCGTGGCCCTCGGATGGGAGTGTGCGCGGAGCATGCGGGAGGGCTGGGTTATCAAGGGGAGCGCGTGGCGCCCATGACTGCAGGTGAGCCCTTAGTGTTGCCCACCACGCAGGCGCAGGGCTGTGGCAATGTCAGATGGTGGTGTAGGCGGAAGCGCAGTGTTACCCTACTCTTGCCCGTCCTCCTCCATGCAGCAGGCTTTTCGGCATGTGCGTGTTTAATTCGGAGCCGATGTGGTTTCCCATCGGCCTGCTTCCCATACCATGCCTATTGCTTTTCCAGGGCGGGGCTGGGTTCCTGGGGCCCCTCTGCAAGCCCGTAGCGTTTCTGGTGGGCATGGAAAGCAAGGCAGAGCGCGTGCGCTCATCGCTTTTCCATCCTGCGTATGCTTAGTCAGTGCAGAGGAGATTGTAAGCATGTTGCCCACCTACCCCTCACACCATGGCCACATATTAAGCGTCAATGACATGCATGTTTGGCTCGTTGGGCAATCTGTTCACATGTGCATACTCGACATCGATCTCATAGACGATGCCCATCGCCTGCTTGTGTCAAGGTCGGCCGGCAGCAGTTCATTCCGAGGCCAATTCGAGGCCGATGAGCCCCTCGCCCGGAAGGCATGCAGTGACGCTGCTCGCTTCAGGCGAGTTCCGGGCAGTCTACAGCGCCTATGTCAAGCTGCTGCAGAGCCTGGTGCTGCTCGCTGTGGCCCTATCGCTCGTGGTGTCCATCGACCGCGTGCTCAAGGTCGCGCGGCATGCGCTCATCCTGCTGCACTGCGCCTGGACGCGGCGCCGCCCGGAGCAGCGCTTCAGCGCGCGGCCACTGCCAGACGCGGCAGTGTATGCTGCGCTCTACCCCAGCGTCGCGGTGCAGCTGCCAATGTTCAACGAGGCCGCGGTCTGCCAGGCGATCATCGACTCTGTCTGCGAGTTGGCCTGGCCGCGCGCGCGCTTCTGTGTGCAGGTGCGCCTGCTGGAAGTCCGAGGCTGGTGCGACGCGTGCAGTGCGAGGACAGTCCAAGTTACCTTGGACGGACCAATCTGCGCAGCGACGCAAACACACGCAGTGGCGGCAGCACCCGCTCTGCTGCACACAAGTAGTTCTGCACGGCATGAGCGCAGGCCAAGCCTGTGGAGTCGCCTACAGTGCGTCAGAGGAGCGTTAACACCTGGCGCAACGCAGGTGCTGGACGACTCTACCTGCAAGGCCACGCGCACGCTGGTTGAGGACAAGGTGGCAGAGTGGCGCGAGCGCGGCGTCACCATACGCTGCGTCTGCCGCGACAATCGCCAGGGCTACAAGGCCGGCGCGCTGAAGGAGGTGTTGCCATCTTCTACACTGTTGCTTCCTGCGGCGTGTGTCGCCCTGCAGACTCCCATGCGAACACTTTAGTTTTCCTCACTTCCGCGGAGGGACAGCTCACCGATAGAGCCAAAGCATGTCTGCATGTACGTCCTGGGGCCCGTCACACTGCACCAGCGCAAGTGCACATAACCGGCGCGCATGCAAGCGCGAGCTCCGCCGCGAGCGTAAGAGCTGGCACCCACTGCTGGCCGGCAGGGCATGGACCTGCTGGGCGACTGCGAGTTCATCGCCATATTCGACGCAGACTTCAAGCCGGAGCCCGACTTCTTGGCAAGCGGCTGTCTGACCACCGTTGCATCAAAGAGGCCTGCCTTCATCAAAGCAGTAGGCTGAGCTCTGTGTGCTATGCATGGAAGGCGCATGTATCCTATCGACCCGCAAGCGCAGGTGCTTGCATCACCTGAGGGCGCCATGCGCATGTAGCATGCTTACATGAGCTGAGGTGCATGCATGCATGCATCTGCTGCTCTGCTACACCGCACCCCAGAGATACACGTGCGCGCATGACATGACGAGCAGCCCGCAGATGCGCACGGTGCCATACCTGGTGGACAACCCGCGCGTCGGCTTCGTCCAGGCGCGATGGGCGTTCCTCAACGCGGAGGAGAGCTTCCTCACCAAGGCGCGCCGGCCGGGCGGCCTCTGTTCGTCTGGGGGGTCCTGTGCTTACTGCGGCGTGAGCCCGGAGCGGGCCCTGGTCAGTCCTGGACCGCTCGTGAGGCTGCCGCTGGCGCGCTCGCGAGGTAACGCCTGCGCGGCGCGCGCGCGCGCGCAGGCGCAGCAGATCTCGCTCAACTTCCACTGCAAGTGCGAGCAGTTTGTGCACTTTGCGACCGGCGCGTTCTTCAACTTCAACGGCACCGCCGGCGCGCCCCGCGCCGCCCCGCCCCGCCCCGCGCCTCCCCTCCGGCGCGCTCACGCCGGGCGCGCTCGCGGGTGCATCGCAGGCGCCGCGTTTGGCGCGTTTGGCAAGCAAGGGCGAGCTACATCCGCATCAGCCACATGTTGCCATGCATGTGCTGTTAAGCTGCGTTGAGCTGCGGAGCGCGCGCAGGCGTGTGGCGCGCCAAGGCCATCCGTGCGGCGGGCGGCTGGAACAGCCGCACAACCGTGGAAGACATGGACCTCAGCCTGCGCGCGTACATGGCCGGCTGGGCCGGCGTGTACCTCAGCGACGTCACCGTGCTGAACGAGGCGCGCGCGACGGGCCGCGCCGCGCGGCCCAAGACCGTGGCACCGGGCGCCCATGCTGTGCGCAGCGCCTGTGTTCCTTGCTGCATGTGACGACGGGTTCCGCTCGTCCGTAACTGCACGTCGTGGCAGGGCACACCAAAACGTGCGATGCGCGCCTCGGTCCGTCTGCAGCCTCTGCGCAATGTAGCCTTGGGGCGTGCGCCACATGCTCTGCTCAGTGCGCGAGACGGATGCAGCGGCAGAGGCGAGACGTGCGGGCGCGGGCGCGCGCAGCTGCCGGCCAGCTTCTTCGCGTACCGCAAGCAGCAGCACCGCTGGACGTGCGGCCCGGTGCAGCTGTGGCGCCGCGCGGCGCCCGACATCTGGCGCAGCGGCCTGCCGCTTGGCACCAAGCTGGAGCTGCTGCTGCTGCACTTTGGCGTGCGCAAGTTCGCCACGCACTGGGTCTCGCTCGGCTTCTTCTGCACGCTCGTGCCGCTGTCCATGTTCACGCCTGAGGTGCGCGCTTGGGCGAATCCCGCGCGCCTGCAGGCCCTCAGCCCTGCCCGTCCTCCTCCCCGCCCCTGCCTGTCGCGGCCCTGCGCAAGGCCACTGCGCGTGCTGCCCTGCCTGCAGAGGCACTCATGCCGCGCTCGAGGCGTGGGGCACGCCCTCGCTGGGCAGTGGCCCAGCTTGCCCTGCATAGCAATGCCGCGGCGCGTGTTGATTCCCAGGGATGCGTGTGCAAGCCCTGATGGCATCCTTCTGCCTCATGTTGTTGCACGCACGTCGCGGCCCGCACGTCAGGCGCCCAGGCAGGCTTCGCCCGACTCGCGCCAGCCCCGCGCCGCAGCCCGCGCATGCTGCCCGGCCTGCCTGCATGGCAGGCATCGGGCCTGGCCGCGTGCATGCCGACCGGCTGCGTCGCCCAGGTGACCATCCCGCTATGGGCGCTGGTCCACCTGCCGGTCGTCATCACGCTGTCGACCGCCGCCTTCACGCCCACGGCGCGCCCGCCGCGGCCCGCGCTCCGCCTGGGCTGCGGCTGCGCCTGCCCTGCACTTACATACAGGCTCGGGGTAGGGTATAGGGTTAGGGTATGTAATAATACATAAGGTACATATAATAATACATAATACATAAAAATACAACCTGTGATTCAGGCAAGCCTGGCGCCACAGGACGGCCCTGCATGGAAGGAGCCGCCAGAGCGCTTGCCTGCATGGCGCCCATGGCCGCAAGGGTATGGAATACCTTGTGCCCTATCTTGCGCCGGTGCTGCGGCGAAAGCACGCGCTCGCGCACCCAGGCGCCACAGGCCGCTTGCTGGCGCCGGCAGGGCTGGCTGCACTGCATCCAGTACGTGCTCTTCGAGAACGCGATGGGGGTGGTGAAGCTGTGGGCGGTGGTCGCTGGCGCGCCCCGCGCGCCGCAGCGCGCACATGGAGCGGTGCATGAGAGCCCAATGCCAGGGCGGCGTGTATGGACGCCCACCTTGAGCCTGCGGACTCACACTGGCTATGGCTTGGCTCCTTGCTGTCCGCCTTGCATGCGAGGCCCGCTGGCTGGCAGACAACCGCTGTGCTTCGCAAGCAGCGTCCACGAACACGCGCTCAACGCGAGGCACCTTGTCAGCACCGACCACACCGGCGGCGTGCGCAGGCATGCTCGACCTGCGGCAGGCGCAGGAGTGGGTGGTCACGACGAAGCTCGGCGCGTCCGATCGGCGGCCCGGCACGCAGGTGCGGGCTGCGGCTGCGCTGCCCTCGCACACCACGTGTGCTGCTCGCATGTGCGGGGAGCATGCGTACATCGCCACGCACGCACCCGGTCCTTGCATGACCTCTGCGCAGGCCCTGGTCAGGCATGCTTGAGTGCCAGGCCTGCTGCGCATGCCTAGGCGCCTGCTGGTATGAAGACACCTACCGAGGTGTTGCGTCCAACATGTGGCCTTGCACAATACAATGCTCTTCGTCACCATGTGCGCGGCAGAGCTTGCGCCTGCGCCGGCTTGGGCACAGCTGCCACCTCAGTGCACCCCTCCACTTGCGTGGGAGTAGCGAAGACATCATGCGCGCTGCAGCATGCGTGCTGCCGGCGGTGATGAGTGCGCGCGGCGGCAGGCGGCGCGCGCGCCGCGCATGTGCCGCTTCTACGCGGGCGAGATGCTCATGGGCCTGCTGGCAGTGTCGGGCGCGCTGGCCGCGCTCGCGTCGGGCGCGCGCTGGAGCTTCGCCGTGTTCCTTACGCTGCAGGGCGCGTCCGTAAACGCCGCCCAGTCACTGCACGTTAGTGGCCTCAGCCTCAGCCAGCCAGGCCGCTTGATGCGCCCGCCCTGCTCAGCGTCCAGCCCGCCCAGGGCAGTGTGCTGACTCCGCCCCACACGTGCAGCTGGTGTGTGCCCGAGCACACGCCCATGGAAGCGCGCCCCTGGCAGCGCGGCAGCTCTGCGCCTGTGCTGTCTGCGTGCGGGTGCCTGCCGCAGCAGGCTCGATGCATGCACATGGCATGCATCGAGCCTGCGAGGGCAGGCACCCACACGCAGACAGCACAGGCGCAGAGCTGCCCTGCAGGGGACTGCCTGGACGCTAACAGCGCATGCAGGCCGCATGGTGACCACGGCCCCTGCACCCAACGCAGCAGGCTGACCTGACACCGCGCTGCCTGGGCAGCCTCTCGCGCCCCGGCCTCCGCGCCCCACCTGATGGCCGGGCCCAGCCTGACGGGAGCGCGCCCCGGGCAGGCTTGGTGTTCACGGCCTTCGCGCTCAACCTGGTGGACTGCGGCGGCCTGCTCGGCGGGCGCCTGGGAGACCGCCCGCGCGCGCAGCTAAAGCCGGCACGCGCGGCCTCGCTCGGCATCCCCAGCCGCTCGCGCCGCCAAGCGCCCGTCTGACCGCTGTTGCAGTTCCAAACCTGGCGCGCGGGCCCCGCTTGGCACCCTGTGCCCCTCGCGTTGATACGGCCCCCGTGTGAGGGAGGCCGCTGCCCTTACCGGATGTAGGTGGGAGGGGCAACGTGCGTGCGGCCCTGTGCCCACGACGGCCCCCATGTCTTGAAGTGTAGGTCGTCATCCTCGGTTTAACCTGTCGGCTGCCGCATGCAGCTGCATGCCACAGGTGCTGTGCAGCCACAGGTGCATGCAGCATGCTATTGACATTAACACAGGGATTGGCGATTTACCCATTGCTATTGGTGTTGTTCCGTCCACTGAAAGTGGATGGCTTGCTGAACAACAGCAACCAATGAAACAAAAGGTCTAGGTGGTACACAAAAGCTACTGTTGCAGACATAGCTCCACTGCGACCCTGACATGACTGCCATGAGCTGGTGTGCATTCTGTACAGTCTGAAGTGCATGAAGTGCATGAAGGCCAAACGGGCAGCATAGGGCTTGTAGGAATCCATTCTGTCTTGCAAGCTCTAGCCGACGTGTGTTGAGAAACGAAAAGGTCGCCAGACAAATGCTGGTCATGTTCTGTTGCTCCTTGCATGGTCGTGCACATACCCTTGCAAGACGGCGCCGGCGTGTTGGCAAACTGGAGTGCAGTACACCATCAAGCATGGTGATACATAGACACCTGCAAAACGCCGGCGCCGTCCTAGAGCACCTCCAGAGACACTAACCTCCAGAACCATGCATGCCAGATCTGCAAAGATGAACCTGAACAACCCCATATGCGCCCGACATGAATTACAAAACCTCGCATGAACGGGTACTCCTGAAGCAGGTGGACGTTGACTTGACAAATATGCCTGACACGCTGCTGCTTAGAGTATGATACACTAGAATACTTACGTACACATGGTCTCGTTTCCCTCGTCTGTCAACAGATGCTATCGCAGCTTGCAAGCTGGCAACAGACAGCCCGGTGCGCCAGGCACCGTCACGGCAGCCATCTGTGGACCGCCCCTGCACGAGGCAGGGGCCGCAGGGGAAGCCCACTCGCAGCCTGATGCCGGCCGAGACCATGGGAGGCACATACTGGAGACCAGAACTCAAGGCCGCATTCAGCACGCGCCCACGGTAGTTACGTTGGGCGAGTGTCCCGCCTGCTCTAACACTGGCGCACAGGCCAGACACACAGCAGCGGGAGGCGAGGCCGGCCGCCGCACCGCCGGCGCCACGCGCGCGCGGCCGGCCGGGGGCAGGATGGGCAGGCTAGGCGGTCTGCGCCGGCGAGCGCTGCCGCATGTCCTGCGACTCGGCGCGCCGCGCCAGCGCTGGCGCCAGCTCGCCATTCTCCGCCGCGATAATGGCCTCGCCCTCCACGGCCGGGCTTGTGTACGTCGGGAAGGCTGCGGCCAGCACGATGGGTCATGCACCGTCGGCAGACACGCTTAAGAGTTGGTGCTGTTGCATGTTTGCAAGACGCCAGTCAGTGGCCGGCGCACAAACGCGCTTTCGCCCATGCTTTCAGAACTTTCCACACCGGCGTTTAAAGGCGGCAGCACAGGTAACCGCCCGTTGTGGCCGACCGGGGGCCAGAGCTGCGCCGCACCAAAGAGCATGACGGCGGCCGCCAGCACGAACGCGCCCAGCGTGATCAGCGGCGTGCCGTAGTCCTGCCCATCGTGGCTCAGCGCGCCCGCGAGGTACGGGCCGATGAGGCCTGCGCGCACAGCGCAGCCGCTCGAGCCTGCCCCGCTCACCCACACATGCTAGCAGAGCTCCTTGAGGCTCGCGCTCTCAGCATAAGTCGGTAAAGTATGCCAAGTTTCCATGCAGTCCTGTCACTACACATAGTTGGAGCACAGCATTGGAGCTGGCTGGCAATGAGGTGGTCAAGAGCGTCACACATGGTGTCGCACAGCTCGGGGCGGCCAGCCCTTTGCAGGCTGCGGTCAGCAGCCGGGGGTGCGCCGCGCACCGCCGCACGCGGTGACCGAGTTGACGATGCCGTACGCGGGCGCGCGCGCGGGGCCGTGCAGGTAGGTCGCCGGCAGCGACGACACGGGGCCTGCAAGGGAACCGGGCAGACAGGTCGACGTGGCGCACGGCCGAGCTGCACCGGCAGCCGATGACTGTTGGTGCATGCCGGCAGGCACAGCGCACGTCAACTCGCAGATCCCTTCCTCTGTGCCTACCTTGTCTCTCTCTTTGCGCGGCCGCGCAAATAGGGGCCAGACTGCGCAGCCCAGCACTGCCAACACGCAGGCGTTGCGGGCACAGTATAGGGTAGGGTAGGGTCGCCATGGGGGCGCACCGTTGTACGCCACGACGCCGCCGCCCGCGATGATGAGCACGATGTACCCCGGGATGAAGCCCAGGCGGTCGAAGCAGATCTGGGTAAGCCTGCGCGCGAATGTCTGCGGACTCGAGTGCGGCACACACCGCATCCGCTGCTAGCCCGCAGCATGCATCATGCGAACACGCATGTTGCGTTGAGCGGGTCAGCGTGGCCAGCGCCAGAAGAAGGCTTCAGGGGAGAGCGTCCGGGCTGCTTGTTGACGTTAGGCCTCGTAACCCATGGCGCACAGCGCGCCAGGCGGGCGCACATGAGCGCGACGCCGCCGAGCACGAGCGGCACGGTCATGTGCCAGCGGCGCTCATTGGCGCGCTTGGAGCTCCAGGCGGTGATGACCTGCGCCAGCATCGTCACCAGGTACAGCGCGAGCGTGATCAGCGCGATGCGCGACGCCTGGCGCGCCTGCCGCCGCCGCGCGCGCGCGGCGTCAGCGCGCACCTGCTCACTGTCCGCTGCGAGCGGTGCACCTCTGTCAAGCACTCCCTTCCTCAGCGCCAGTGCAGGCTGTGGCGGCCGAGCCTGGCAAGGCACGCAGACGCTCACCGAGCGACCACCAGGAGGGGGCGGCAGGTAAAGCAGCGCCCTCCAGCCCTGCTTGCCAGCTGTGCTGACCAAGATAGCGGGAACACGCAGGCGGGCCCCGCGCGCGCCAGCTCGTGCGCATGGCTGGTGCCGGCGGTGAACGAGCCGGGCGGCACGTCGGGCGCCGCGTCGGGGCCATACAGCGCATTGCGCAGCATGAGCGGCAGGAAGTACATCAGCGCGACGTTGCCGCACTGCGTCAGCAGCATCGCCACGCCAATGTACCAGTTGCGCCAGTCGCACAGCGCGCCTGCCACGCTTGCGGCGCGTGCTGTCGGGCGCATTGCAGACTGATAAAGCGCGCCGCGCGCGGCGCACTGCGCCCTGCGGCGCACGGCGCAGCAGGCAGGCGCAGGCAGGCAGCAGGCGCCAAGGAACTGCTCCAGTCGCGCTCGAGCGGCTGCCGTCCGTGCTGGCGCTGCGCCCGCACCGCTTCTGCGGCCATATTTCAAAGTGGCCACACAGGGGCGGCTTGCCTGCCTTGCACATGGTGGAGCAAAGCTGTGGCGTGTCGTGGACCAGAGCGGCAGCTCGACGCGGCGCCCCCCGCACAGCCAGAGCGCAGACACCGCACGCCCGCGGCCCACGCAAAACATGTCAGCGCGGCGGCATCCGCTGACGGCGGGTAAGCGCGAGCCGCGCACGCGTCGTGGTCCCGCCGCTCGGGTCCTTGCGCTCGGCGGCGTCGCGCTCGGCGTCGCGCCGCGCGACCAGCGCGGCGCGCTCGGACGGCGCCAGGCACCAGGCCGTGTCGGGCGCGCGCGGCAGCGCGCACAGCAGCACCAGCCCGAACGCCGCCGTGGCCGCGCCCTCCACCAGAAACACCCACTGCCAGCCGAACAGGCCGCCACGGCCGTCCAGCAGCAGCAGGCCGGACGCAAGCGGCCCGCCGATGACCTGGCGCGCAGCGCCGGCGCGTGGGCGGGACGCCTTGCAGGCGTGACCCGCGCCAGCATGCTGCCGCAGGCCAGCACTTTGGCTGTGCAGCGGCCCCGCCAGACAAACTGCGCCTCGAGGAGCGCAGCTCTGCTCACAAAGTCCCAGGGCACCAGCTGGCTCTGAGCGCGCTTGGGAGGCGCATGGCCGCTGAGCGGGCTTGGAGGCGCATGGCCGCTCAGCAACTTCAACACACATGCAGTCACTGCTCGATTCCGCCTAGTCAAGCGGGGCTGTTGCTGCAGGCCTGGAATTGGATCGCAGACGGTGCTGCGAGCGCGCCTGTGCGGTCGCCGAGCCTGCGAGCACGCAGGCGAACGCGAAGTTGAGCTGCATGTCGTCCAGGAAGAGCGACAGGTGGTACCAGGCGCCTGTCGCACAAGCGTGGATGAGAAGGTCAGCTTCGGCATGCGCGTGCAAGCTTGCTGCACTGCTGGGGCGACCTTGGTAGAAAGCAAGCGCCCGTGGTCACCGCACAATCTCAGAAGCTTTGACAAGATTTGACCCAGTGGCGATACACACAGGTCGCCTCTCAAGTCAGTGACACCAACCAGACTTGCAAGGGGAAGCCAGACGCAGGCAGCACCCGTAACAGCTCCGCCGGCACGCGCACCGGCCTGCTTGGCAGAGGCTTACACCCAGGACAGCCGCAGGGCGCGGGGCAGGCGCGGCCCCGGGGGGGGGTGGGCGGGCGCGCCGGGGAAGCAGCCGGCCTCGGTGATGCCGAGCAGCACGCGGATGGCGTAGAACTGCGCGCGCGTGCGCACGGCGGCGGTGCACGCGGATACGACGCCCCAGCACAGCATCAGCAGCGCCAGCCAGACGGGCGCGCCGACGCGCGTCACGACGATGCTGCTGGGGATGTTGGCCACAACGTAGCCCAGGTAGGGCAGCCCTACGCGGCGCGCGCCGGCGCGCCTCGGGGCCCCGCTTCGGTCATGGGGCATGCGGCTCGCAAGCGCTGCAGCCCCCAGTGCCCTGCCACGACGACAGCCGAGCCAGAAATTGTGCGCCCTCCAAAATGCGCAGGACACAACTCAACAAGCGTGTCCCAAGCAAAGCACTGCTGGGGTTGCTGCACTACGCAGCGCCATAACCTCCGCCGCCGCGCGGAGCTGGACATCCTCACCCTCCGGCTGACGGGTCGCTCACCGCGCTGCGCTATATGCGCTAGCGAGCGGTAACCTGGAAAACGGCCGCCAGCCTGCTGGCCTGCGCCGCCGCGTCGCGGCACGCAGGGCGCCCCGGCCGCCACGGGGCATGGCGGCGGGGGCGCGCGCCCGAGCCCAGGCCGTAGTCCGCGTTGGTGAGGCCGAGCGCGGGGATGATCTGGCCCGAGATGAACGACAGGTTGGAGCGGTCCAGGTAGATGAAGACGCCCATCACCGTCAGCAGCGGCAGCAGGCCCCAGTACACCTTGCGCGCGATGCGATCGGCCTCCGCGCGCTCGCCGCCCGCGCCGTGCCGGGCCGCGCGGCCGGCGGGCTGCGGCGCGCGCATGCACCGGTGAGCGCCCTGTGCGAGCCCGTGCAGGCGGCGCGCCTTCAGCCCGGCCGCGCGGGTGCCGCCGCGCGCCAGGGGGACCCCGCCGCCCCCGCGTGCTTGCAGCCAGCGCCACAGGCCGAGAGTCGTGTGCGCTTGGAGTGTCGGGGCACAACCCCGTAAAAGTGCTAAGCTGGGTCACAGCCTCAGCATGCCTCGACGGTATGGCGCGCCGAGCAGCGAAGGCACGCCTAAGCTGGCCTGGTAACGGCAGCTCAGAGCGTGCGCAGGTGGAGCGGCCTGAACGGACCTGCTGTCGCCAGCTCAGGCAGCCCCATTGCACCCAGCCACATGCCCATCCCTGACATCACTGCAGAAGGCTGTGCTTTGCTTGCTCGTGCAAGGCGCTGCCGACCTGCGTCATCCAGCGAGCTGCACCGCCGGCACAGGGCCTTACGGCCAAGACTCGCCTAGCTTGCAGGCAATACATTGCTGCCAGGAAGCGGGCCGGCTGCAAGCTCCTTACAGCAACGCACACCAAGCTGGCAGCCGCATCAGAGCTCCCAGCAACTGTGGCTGTCAGCCCCTGCGTGCTGTCTTTGCAGATACTGCGACACACAGTCAAAGCCCGGAACAGAGCGACTGCACCTGCCTACAGCTTCCTTTCGCCCTCGGCGCAGGCTTTCGTGAGCAGCCCTCTGCGCGATGGATTGCAGACAACCTGGGAGTGCGCACACAGAGAGGCAAAACGAGGGGGGCAGTGCCAAGCGGGGCTGCTAGGTGCCAAGGTGGCTGCGCCGCGCACCGGCTCTGCATTGTGCGCCTTGGTCGCGTCCATGCTGACCCTTTCACGAAGCGAGGTCGAGCGTTGCTGACTCCGCCGCGGCGCCAAGGGGCGCATGCAGCACTCGCCGGCAGCTACCGTAAGGTATGTGGCTACTCGGGCTCCCCTGCTGCTCTGCAGCGCCCCTTCAGGAGCCTGGCTCTGGCGCGGGCGTCATGCGACTTCACGGCTGCAGGCGCGGGCGCCTTGCCTTGCACTCCTCGACTCCCGTTACATACTGATGGTCTGTCGCGGCGTAACAACACCACAGCCAGCGTGCGGGAGTAACACAACCCTCTGGCAGTGGTGCACCCGGATGCCGATGATCTTGCAGCCTTTATCAAACAGGCACCGCGCAGGACCGGAGAGGCGGGACCTAGCAGGCAGCACCAGCCCTAGCAGTGAGGTTTTTGACAAAAAACTTTTTGCAAGTTTTTTTGAACAGCTAGATCCTGGGGTAGACAGGGGAGCGAGTGCGCGGCAATGCCGTACGCAAGGCTGGACAGCCAGGCTGCTACAGGCGCGCTTGCCTCCTGGCCTCATCTTCCTGACCCCTTCCCAGCTTGACCCCAGCTTGGCAGCTCAAAAAGCTCTCTCACTCAGACTGGTTCGCACAAATGCGGCACGGCCTGCAATCATGTCCCATTCATGATGAATAGTACTGCCCGAGTCTTCAAATCAGGCACGTCTGCCAAGTCCACGCCTCGCGAGCTTGATATGCGCTCTGCGTCTGGGATATGGCAGCTCGCACCTCAGGGTGGGCCTGGTCATGGCATGCAGCTTCGGTGTGGACAGCGCCCACTCAGGCAGTGTGCGACGCGGCGCAGGGCCGCATCTTGGCCCTGTGGATGGCCTGGCGGACGCGCTGAGCCAGTGGAGCTGGGCTACGCCCTGCAAGACTTCACGCCGGCAGGCCTACGCAATATACAAACATCAGGCAGCGGTGCGCCAAACGCCCGACCCTGATGACCCCCAATGACCTTGCTGATTGTGCCTGGCAAAGAGCCACTGCAGGCACAGTACCACTTCACGGGCACACGTTTTGACCAGAAGACTCGCCACGGAGCCCAGCTGGGCTTGAAAGCACACCTTGCCCTGTCTGCTGCAGCTTCACTCGCAGGCATTGTGAACCCAGCACGCGCGCGCAGGCGCCATGTGCAGGCATGGTGAAGCCAGCACGCGCGCGCAGGCGTTCAGGCGCCAGAAGCTGCAGGCGCGCATCGTGCTGGCGGCGATGGAGCTGCGCGTGGCGCGCCTGCAGGAGCGCCTGCGCGCGGTGCAGGCGCTCAAGCGGCGGCTGGACGGCTGCTATGCAGGAGGCCCGGCAGCGGCAACCACCTGGGCCCCGCACACCGAGGCGTGACGCCTGAGGATGAGCTGCGCGGTGCTGCAACCGTGGCGGGTAGGTTGTCTGGGCAGAGGAGGCATGGTGCCGGCTCCTGTGCGCTTGGTGTGCCGGGCCGCCGCGAGCAGGCCTCGCGAGTCAGGAGGAGCGTCGGGTGCTGCCGGAGGTAGGGGGAATGCACGGAGTGTGCGTGCTTGGACAAGAATAATGCGGACTGACCGAGACTGAGGCCAAGGCTTGGCCAGGCCAAGGCAGGCGCCGTTTCGCTGCCTGGACCAGAGGCCACGAAATCTATCCGTGGCCAGCATGACAGACATCGTGGGGGTCCATCGCGTGGCAGCGTGGGCTCGGGCCGGCGGGGTGCAGGGGGTTCGGGGGGGGTCTCAGGGCACCTGGCAAGTCACAAGGCATGCGATGCCCAAGTGAAGAGGCAGGAGTGCCACTTGGCTGCTGTTACAGATTGCTCTACAGGCCTGAGATGTTTTGCTGCTCCCAGGCGTGCTGATGCAGTGTGTTTTTTACGGGTTACGTAGATAGCCGGCTGCGCGCGAGTGCCTGGCATGGGCCCATGCGCGCCCATGGCAGGCACAGCGCTGACTGCTGGAGGTAGTAGCTGCGGGCGGGGTGGCGCTGGCGGTCAGGTTGGATCGGGTTGTGTGCGCTTCATGCTTCAGTCATGTTGGGGAGCAGGCAGAGCAGGCAGGCTCGTTGATGTCCCGCGTGTATGCTCTGTGCTAGGCTCTGCTGCGCTCTGACATGCTCTTCGCTCAGCTCAGCTCGAGACTGCTGTGCGGCTCCGCAGGCGGCTGTGCTAGAGCTGTCGGCGGGGTCCGCCTTTGATTTACGTAGGCTTCAGGTAGGCTTCAGTCATCTGACGGCACGTAGGGGCTCATGGCCGGGTTTGCTGCAGACCCGTTGGCCTCTGCACGGTGGTGCTTGATGCACAGCTGCGCGGGAGGGGACTCTGGTATCCTATGGTGAAAATTTCCTCTGCAAGCAGCAGGCGTGCAGAAAGCAGACATGGCAGTTGACTAGAGCAGGGTCGGAAATTGTCTGGGACGGGAGGGTGTTAGCTACTACTGGCAGCAGATCACCCGTGCTTTACTGAGGAAGCCCAGGCTAGCCTGCCTGTCTGCAAGCACATGACCTTTCGGGGTGCATACCTAGTCAGGTTGGCGATTCATGGGGCGTGCACGCGAATGCATGGTGGTGCAGACGAGCTTCGCGCATGAGGCAGAAGCAGATGATCCGCCACAAGGTAGACCATGTTGTGTGCAGGAATATATTGGTAGAACAGTCGGTGGTTTTGCATGGCTTCCATGGCAAAAGGACTTCCACGGCGAAAGTGCGTGCTCACGTCCGAGCGCGTCACACGTTGCACATATACCACCACTGGCCCAGAACACCCTCACACAGAAGAGCTGCCCCCGCATGCTCTGCAGCATGACTTGCGCATGTACCCTGGGTTTGAGTCGCACTCGCCCTGGGCCGCCCACGCCTCGCAGCGCGTGTCCACGTCGAGGCAGCCGCCCCTGCGCACCCGCGCGCGCGCGGCGGGCTCAGCCACACTGCTGCAGCCAGGCCCAGCAGCAGCGGCAGCGCATCGTGCTCCGTTGCAACCCAGCACCAGGGCAGGGAGGCCTGGCGCTGCATGCAAGGGCAAGCAAAATGATCAGGTTTTGTGCTCACAACAAGCCCGCACACCACAGCGATGGACCCACAGACACACTGAAACACCTGCAGATCATGCTGCACATAGTACAATGCCTGGCAAGGGAGTGGCGACACTGCGGGGCGACAAAATATGCATGTCCAGACGCTTCGACCCCTACTCCCTTAGCGCACCACTTCGCTTTGGCCTCCTGCACGTTGCCGCCAAAGGTGCCGACATGGATCCACTTTGTCGCGCTCCACTTCTCCCCTTTGGTGACCGGGCAGCTGCCGTGCAGGCTGCTCTCGTCCAGCTCGCCGTTGGGCCGCAGGCTGCCGCGCGCAGCGCTCGCTCAGAGCTCGCTCCTGGCAAGGCCGCTGCTGCCAAGCGTAACATCGTGGTTCGCTGCTGGCTCTGTTGGCACAGAAAGACCATGCGTACGGGCGGCCGGAGCGGCCTCACCAGCGGCCCTGCCTGCCTTTATACCCAAAATCCTCACGACAGAGCAGCATGCGGCCATGCAGTCCCACTACTCTGCCAGGCTCATCAACACCTTTTGACACGCTCTCAACCGCTGGCGCCCCTGAGCGGTCCACTCGCCTCTCTCATGAGGCGGGGTCATCTCCTGCGCAGCGCGGCGCGCCTGTAGAAGAGCAGCGCGTCGCCGCGGCGCGGCTTGACGGCCATGCCCTGCCGCGCGCACGGCGACCATTGCGCGCCGCGGACGCGCTGCTCCACCGGCGCCGCTGGGAACACGGTCTCCCCGCCCTCCTCCGGCGTGGTCCTGCGCGCCGCCGCGGGCGCTCAGCCGCAGTAATCGGCGCATCCCGGCCGGCCGCAGCATGCGCTGGTGGCAGCAACGGCGCAGGCGGCCATGCTGCATCCCCGCCCTGGAATGACGCAGCTCCAGCGCGGCCCTTCGAGCGCAGCATAACACCGCAGCAGCCCCCGCTCATGCAGGAGAAGCGGCCCAGAGGCGGAAAACTTGCGGCCACAGGCGGGCAGGGACCGCCAGGGCAAGCAGGTGCGCGGGGAGCGCAGTGGGTCACAAGCGTTTCCAGCCCACGGCGAGCGCATGGGTCGATCACGGTCACAGAACCTGAGAGACGCTGACGTGGCAAGCAACCGCACGCACACAGTGCTACAATGAAGGACAGAGGCGTTGAGGACAGATGTGCAGACTGGCGCCGGCCGAAGACGCGCGAGCGAGCGCAGGGCGCACAGGTACATGAGCACGGTCGCCACGCGCTGGCCGCCCAGCTCGGGCGCCTGGTTAACAGAATCGAAGAAGTAGTCGTTGTGCGGCTCATACTTCTGGCCGTCGACGTAGTGCAGGATCTGGATGCCCTCGCCGTTCAGCTCGGGCAGCTGCGCCACACGCGAGATGCGCCGCTCGATGTCCGTGATAACGGCGTCCTCCTGCGGAGCGAGGCGCGCCACACCGCTGAGGGCGGCCCGCCTCTGCCAGGCGGACAGCTGCATTCAGCAGCGCTGAAAGCCCTTGCAGGCCCTAAAAATCCATGGCGGTAAAGAATGACATAAAGAAGCAGCGCTGGCCGGCAAGGCAGGGGGCGCATGGGCGGCCAGGCAGGGCGGGGGAGCGATGCGGGTGCCGCGTGCGGGCGCTTACGTTGAGCGAAAAAAAGGTGCCGGTGCTGGTCCGCACTTCGCTGTCCTGGGACTCGCCGGTCACGCTGTCCAGGACCACAGACTTGGTCATGGTCGGCCTCGCCTACGTCCGCGCGCGCCGGCTGAAACCTGGCTCGGCACCCGCCAGCAACGGCCAGCGCTGAGAACCAAAGCCCTCCAGCCGGGGTCGGGACACCGGCCGACCGCGGCTCTGTCGCCGCCAGCAGAAGCGCACGACGCACAAAAGGCCCCTGCAACACACCAACTATGCACGCAGCGGGCTCAGCGCACCTTAGCTATGAGGTGTTGCGCCTCGTGCTCGCCGATAAAGCCCTTGAGCAGGAAGGCGCGCGGCGTCCAGGACACCTCCTGCACCTCTCCGCCCCACCGGTGCGCCTGTGCAGGCCCCTGTCGTCAGCCCTGCTGAGAAGCGCTTGTGTGACTAACACGAGCGTGGCCGAGGGCGGAGCAGCGCAGTGCGCTGGCTCCTCGCGGGCTCACAGCAGCCTACCTGCAGTTGCCCCGCCGGGCCACGGGACGGCAGCACAGCGGAAGCGGAGCTCGCGTTCTGTGTACCAAGACCGTCGCCCTGGGTCGAGCTGGGGAGCTCTCCCCGCCAGGTTGGGAACGTGCTCTCATCGATGAAGCCACCGCGGCTCGCAGCAGTCACGCGCGCCGGCGCCGCCACCAGGGCTGCAGCTAGCAGCAGGGCAACGCGTGCGCCGGCAGAGCCGGCGCTGCGCATACCAGCGCGGAGACAGGTGACTGTTATGGGCCAAACACAGAAAGTGCTGGTTTGGAACCCAGCTCTGCCAAAACGAACTTCAGTTGGTAAGTGCTGCTACCACTGTGGCAGATAACAAGGTTGGTGAGGACACCAAACCCGCAAGTGTCAGGTGATGGGTGCACTGTGTGAGAGCTGCCCACAGCCCCGCGCATCTGCGGCACACACTGGAGGCATCCAGACTCCAGATCGAGCGATCGTATTTGATGACAGCTCTGATTGGTGACCCTCGACCCTCGTCTCGGCGTTTACACGTGACCAGGGTAGGGCAAGAGACTGCGCCTTGGCAACGTGCGCCGCTCTTGCTTGATACAATCACGTTTCCCTTTTCACCCCACGTGTGGTAGCTTGTTCATTCACTTTGGCTCGAAGATGGTGGCGGGATTGCTGGTCATGGGTGCGCTCTCCCCCCTTGCTATGACACCCCTGCTGCTGCGTCAGTGTCACGATGCAGCCAGCTGGCTGGCCGCCTGACTGGTGCTGTGGCGGCCGCAGGTGAACTCAGCTCAGTGGCCACGCGCCGGCAGGCATTGGCTGGGGCGGCGCTGCCGGCGCAGCGCGGCCCCAGGCCGCGTGCATGCTGCCGGCAGGCGGCCACTGCGCGCGGGCAGCTGCTGGGCGGCAAGAAAGTAAATAAGGTGGTGCTCGCATACTCGGGCGGCCTGGACACGTCCGTCATCCTGAAGTGGCTGCAGGACACGTACGACTGCGAGGTCGTCACCTTCACCGCCGACCTCGGCCAGGCGCGCGCGGCCCGCCGCGAGCGCGGCGCGCTGCCCTAACGGCCTGCCCTAGCCGCGGCTGATCAGATCGGGGCCGGTCGACCAGATGCCGCGCGCCAGGTGCCCCGCATGAGTCTGCGAGTGCACCGGCTGCACTGTACAGTGCCCTTGCTGCGCTGCAGGGACTGCGCAGCGGCAGCCGCTACGTTGCGAGCAGTGCGCGCCTCTGTGGAGCAGTGGCTGCGACGTGCGCGGAACAGGGGCCCGTGGCGCCAGCCGCGCGTGTGGTCGGCGGGCCTCCTGCCAGGCGAGCCAGCACACCGGCGGCGCCGAGAGGCAGCGCCCGACGGCGCCCGCGCGCGCCGGGCGGCAGGGCGAGGAGCTGGAGCCGGCGCGCTCCAAGGCGGAGGCGGCCGGCGTGAAGGAGATCTTCATCGAGGACCTGCGCGAGGAGTTTGTGCGCGACTATGTGTTCCCCATGTTCAGGTGCGCTGCAGCAGCGGCAGTATGCGTGTCAGGGTCCGCTGCGGAGGCGGCCTGAAGTTGAGTGCGGGGTCGTGCGTCAGCGGAAGCCTTGCAAACCTTGTGTCTTCATTCTGGCCACATCCTCTTTACCTCTACATGATGAAGCAGAGGGGCATGCTTGCCTCGTGCGAGAGAGGGCGGGCGCTTGGTCACTGCCACAAGGGAAGCTGCCAGGCGCCGGTCGAGCAGCATGCTTGGACGTGTGCACCCGCGCCGCTGGTTTGGGTACTGACGGTGACAAGCTTTGCGTGCCGCGCAAGGAGTGAGGAACGACCTGGGAGGCACTGCTTGTTTTGCTCGAGACTGCACACGTCGCGTCGCTTTGCTCGCGCGAGTGAGCAGGACACCGCTCAGCCTGAGCGCCCCTGGTCGTCATGTAGGAGCTGGTGGTCGCACACGACGCCTGTTGCTCAGCCAAGAGGCTGTTCCCGAGCCTGCATTCTGGTCGCAGGGCGAATTCTGGCGCATTCTGGTCGCAGGGCGAACGCACTGTACGAGGGGTGCTGGAAACCCACACGGTCCCTCGCTTGCTCAGCTGGGAGGCGGTCTCTGAGCATGCGCATTCTGGCCGCAGGGCATACGCGCTGGATGAGGGGTGTTGGCGATCTCACCGATCCCTATTGCTCAGCCAGGAGGCTGTTTCTGAGCATGCGCATTCTGGCCGCAGGGCGAACGCGCTGTACGAGGGCGTGTACCTGCTGGGCACGTCGATCGCGCGGCCGCTGATCGCCAAGAAGCAGATCGAGATCGCGACCGCGGTGGGCGCGGACGCCGTGTCGCACGGCGCCACAGGCAAGGGCAACGACCAGGTCCGCTTCGAGCTGGGGTGCGCGCCCGCCCTGCCGCCCCGCGAGGGCGCGCAGGCACAGGGACCACTTTGCGCGAGCCATTGCGCTCAGTAGTGGGTATGCTGTGCAATGATGGGTGGACACATGCAGCTGAGCCGCAGCTGTGTTATGTCTGGCCGCGCCGGTGCCGTCCAGTGCGGATTTCCGGGCATGGTGCGTGCGCCCGGTGTGTGGCCTGCAGCAGGCAGGTCAGGGCCGGCCTCTGTCCGCTCATGCCGCCAGCCCCGCCGTGCGGCGGGTCAGTGCCTGACGGCCCAGCCGCGGCGCGCGGCGCCAGGTACTACGGCCTGAAGCCCGACATCAAGGTCATCTCGCCCTGGCGCGAGTGGGACCTGAACAGCCGCAGCAAGCTCATCTCGTACGCGGAGACGCACGGCATCGCCGTGCCCAGCCACAAGCGCGGCGAGCCGCCCTTCTCCATGGACGCGAACCTGCTGCACATCTCCTACGAGGGGTGCGCAAGGGTAGGGTTAGGCCCTACCTTACCCTAGCGCCTGCAGTGCGCGTGCGGCTGGCGCCAAGCGTTGTGCTGAATGGGGCATCAGTGGTTGCATGCAGGGCATGTGTTGCCCAGTAAGCCTGATTGTCGTCAAGTGAGTAGTGAACCGACCACACCCAAAAACCGACGAGCGAGTTTGAGGCTGACAGGCTGGGCGCACAGAGCCCCTTGTTGGACTGGTGGCCTTAGACAGTGTTGAACATTGGCAGAAATATAACGCCTTAACGTCAATAAGTACGACGTCTGAATGCCAATAAGTCCGACGCCTGAACGTCATGATGCTGCGCGCCAGGAACGCGCTGGAGGACCCGTGGGTGGAGGCGCGCGAGGACATGTTCACGCGCAGCGTGTCCCCGGAGCAGGCGCCCGACCAGCCGACCTACCTGAACCTCGAGTTCGAGCGGGGGGACCCCGTCGCCCTGGACGGCGTCTCCATGACGCCCGCCAACTTGCTCGCCGCGCTCAACAAGGCGCGGCCCGCCGCTGCCCCGCCTGCTGCATGCATAGCCAATGCATGCAGCATAGGTGCCGTATGTGCCACATTGCTACATGCTGTCCAATGTGCTCCCATGGGGCAGCCTTAATGCACCCTAGCTGCAGATGTTGAGCCTGCGCAGACGGCTTTGTCCGCTCTGCACCTTGGCGAAGGGAACAGCGGCTGCGGGTGCGGCGCAGGTCGCGGGCGACAACGGCATTGGGCGCGTAGACATCGTGGAGAGCCGTTTTGTGGGCATGAAGTCGCGCGGCGTGTACGAGACGCCTGGCGGCACGGTGCGCGCTGCCGGTGCTTGTAGTTTCTGCACTGCATAGCCCTCCTGCGCATGCTGTGCAGCTGCTTGGGGACCCTGCGCCTAGAGCCGCGGTGTCGCCGGCCTAGCATGAGCCGGCGATGCAGGCGAGTGCACAGCAGGGTTGCGGCAGAATGCGCGCGGCGGACGAGCTCCAGCGCGCATCAGGCCGCTCTGCTAGGGCAGCCGGGACCCGGTCGGCCCGGCGCCCGCGCAGCGCCTGCAGGCTGACCGGCCGGCAGGGGCGGTGCAGGTGCTGATGACGGCCCGGCGCGCAATGGAGTCCATCACGCTGGACCGCGGCGAGATGCACATGAAGGACGACTTCTCGCCGCGGTACGCCGAGATGGTCTACAACGGCCTCTGGTTTAGCCCGGAGCGCTACGCGCTGCAGGCCGCGGTGGACGCGACGCAGAACTTTGTCACCGGCGTCGTGCGCGTCAAGCTGTACAAGGTGCGGCCGGCGCGGGGATCGGGGCTTGTTGGGCCGGTGGCGGGCGGGGGCGCGCGTCGAGCTGCGCATGCGTGGCTGCCGGAGCAGGGCTGCCGCACTGCAGCTGGCCGCCAGAACAGGAGATTGCCGGCAGCGCCTGCCTGCCGCGCTATGTCGCCAGCGCTGTGCACGTCCTTCGTCCGGCAGCCGACCTGGCTAACCAGTGCGGCGGCGGCGCAGGGCAACGTAATCGTGGTCGGCAGGAAGTCGCCGTACAGCCTGTACGATGAGAAGATCGCGTCGTTCGAGGACGACGGCGGCCTGTACGACCAGAAGGATGCCGAGGGCTTCATCAAGCTGCAGGCGCGGCAGGGCGCCTGCACACGCCGCCCTGCGCGCTGCTGCGTGCAGTGCCGCTGCTTCTCTATCCTCAGCATGGCGTGCTCGTGCGTAAGGCTGCGGCGGTGTTGTGCATACAAGGAGTGAGGCGCTTTGCACTGCTAATCATGACGAGTGCATGTGCGTGTGCACCTTGCAAGCCTACAATTGCCGACATGGACATGGACCCGTGACATGGACCCAAGCATTGGCATTGTAATGCGAGATGACAGGTTGCGGTGCACCGCTTGATGTGCACTGCCAGACAAATACATGCTTGCTTATACGCGCATCAACCGCGCAGGCGCTGCGGCTGCGGACGCTGGGCGCCAACCGCAGCACGTCCAACATCAACCAGCAGCGGCGCCGCGACCTGCTCACCTACTGAGCGTGCGCGCTGGGGCGGGCGCTGGGCGTGGTGCTGGCGCGCCCGCTCGTGCAGCGGCGCGCGCTCTGAGCGAGTGCGCATGCTCGCACACCGTGCGTGCGTGCAAGGAGTTGGGTCATGGCGCATGCTAGTATTCTCCTGCGAGGAGCGCGCGCCGGTTTGGGAGAATAGTAGGGGCTTGGCAGTCCTTGCTTGCCGCGCATGAGCAAGTGTGCGTGCCAAGTGTGCATCATCTGCCGCTTGCAGGCCTGCATGCAGCATGCGGCTGCGCTCACCGTTCAGTGTCACTACGTTGGGGTCGGCAGCGCGTGCCAGTCGTGAAGGGCTGAGTGTGCACCACGCATGTGCCTGGTGACTAGTGCCTCTGTGGTGCATGTCCGCTTAATCCATCGGCGCGGGAGAGGCGCAGGAAGTGCATGCGAGGGTGCGAGCTGTGCAGAGGCAGCCATCGTCCCATATCGTTTGGCCAGGCATTTGGTGTCGAAAGGTATGCAACTGGCGTGGTTTGGAGGAGCTATGCGTTTCGTGTGTGCAGGTGGTGGCCCTTTTGGTGATAGGCGAGTGCGGGCAGCCGTGACAATGATGCTGTCATGCGCGGCAATGCACACTTGAACTGCGTCACCTGAGGACTTAACGGGGATGCGTCTAGCTATGGTTTTTGGAACTCAGAGTGCTGGTTTATGACCCGTGTGCTCTAGAATATGCCTTTGCATGGCCTTGCAGCATTGACCTGGTGGAATGTTGACAGTACACTGGGAGGAATGCATGATCCGCTTTGCGGTGCTGGGCTGTTAACACGGTGTTCCTGCAGGATGCAATCTGTGCCCTCGCCCTGGCACCACTCTTGCATGACCTGGGAAGCGAGATGGTTTGCTGCAACTGTGAGCTCGAGCAGCAGTCCACATACAGTGCACAAGTGGACTTGCTTGAACATGCATACCAGTACCGTACCTACGGACATGCGGGGTGCCATGCATCGTCTCATGCAGGGCACTGCCTTCATGGCGCATAAAAACAGGCTATATTGCCAGCATACGAAAGTGTAATATTAATCGTAGGCATTGCCGAGGCAGTGCTTGATGTAACCATACCCACCTCTTGCGCTGTAAGCAAATTTTACCAGCAGTGGGTGCGATGCATCACGCACAACACAGCAGCCTAGGCTGTCACCAGACCTGTGAGCTCGTGTGAGTGGAGCGGAGCAGCACGCCAGTATGGAAGTTGATGACGGCGGTGATGGTGCGCTCGCCTTGTGTCAAGTGCTTGCATTCGACCACCCGAACCACTAGTGGCTCAACAAGCCAGTGAAGCGTATCCGCAAGTTGCATACGCAGGTGACACGCTCTTCAGCAACCCGCTCTATGGCAGCGCGCCTGGGGCTACGCGGCGTCATGCCGGGTACAGCCCAGAGTCCAACGGTATGGAAACGCAGTATGGTGATGACAGGCAACCGCGGTACGGTGACGACAGCGGGCAGCTGATGCTGCTGCCACCGCCGCCATCAGAGCAGCTGCCACTACCTGCACCACATATGGGTGAGCAGCCTACACTGCTGGCTGCTGACACTGGCAAACACCGCTGGCGTGCTGCAGCTGCCCCTGAGCAGCTGCAAGCAAGCCGTAGCGGCGTGCTTGCAGTGCGGCTTGAAGTGTTTATATGTTGAATAAGACAGCTGGGAGGCAGGCAGGCCTATCGTTTTCGAGGCGTGCACTTGCTGGGGCGGCCTCCTGGCGGGGCCAGCTCGAGCGGGCTTGTCAAGGGGCAGCTAGCTGCGCTGGAGGCGTCCCTGGCGGCCCAGGCAAACCTGACGACGCAACAGTGAGGAGGCCGCGCGGGGACGTGGTGACGTGGTGTGGGTGTGCGACAGGCAGCGCCACGCAGCCGGAGGAGGAAGCGTTCGGGGAGGTGGTGGCGCAGCTGATGCAGGGCCACCTGAGCGCGCCGCAGGCCGTGCGCGCCTTCGCGGCGGTGTGCCAGAACCGCGCCGACCAGCTGCGGTGCGCCGCCTGCCGCGACGGGCGCCCAGACAGCGCCCCGGCTAACACGTGCACGCCGTGCACGCCGTGCACGCCTGGGTTGCGGAGCTCTGCTGCGCTGCCGAGCAGAAGCGCGCTGTGCCGGCTCCCGCCGGCGCCGCTGCTCGGCAGCAGCGCCGGCAGCCCTGTCAAGACAGCGCGCCCGCGTGCCCGGCCAGGGCGGAGGCGGCCGCGCAGCAGCACCGCCCGGCGCGCGCGCTGGCGCTCCGCGCGCGCGCGGACGCGCTGGAGGCGGAGGCTGCCACCTGGTCGCTGCTGGCGCACCTGCACGCGGACCGCCGGCCCGGCTTCCCGGGCGGCGCCGGCGGCCCGCGCCTGGCCGGCTGCGCCGCCGCGCCGACCGCGCCGCAGCGCGTCGCGCGCCTGCTGGCGGCCGCGCCCGACCTGAACTGGTGCGGCGCTTGCATGCCCGGGTGGACCCCCACCCTGCCCCCCCGCTTCCCTGTCAGCCTCATGAGTAGGTTGCAATCATGGGACAGGCTCAGCCCGGCCTCGACATGCAGGCTTGGGCATGCTGGCCTTCACGGTGTACGCTGCCTTGTGCAGATCCTTGCCCCATTTGCGGCGCTCTGGCATGCGCACCTGCGCGGCAGGGGAGCCCTGCAGGGTTGCAGCGGCTGCGCGGTCGCAGGCTGGCGCGCGTGGTGGCTTGGCTGGAGCACCGCGCCGGAGAAGCGCTGGACCGCGCGGAGGCGGCCGCGCAGCGCTCGGGCGGCAGCGGCGCGCGCTTCGCGCGCGACGAGGGCGTGCCGCTGAGCACGCTGCGCGCGCTGGGGCGCCCCG
>JAABUY010001952.1_pt1 | contig 25822 bp, 40 predicted proteins | sample 5560271 | NCBI WGS metagenome assembly JAABUY01 (sample SAMN10711886, study PRJNA513374) | rock metagenome | isolation source: Antarctica rocks | place: Antarctica: Victoria Land, University Valley | reverse complement strand
GCGAGCAGCCCCCCGGCCCGGGCAGCCACTCCAGGGCGGCTGCAGGCGGGTTGCTGGCCGGTTGCGCGGCTTCGCCGCCTCCTGCGCACCCGTCGCCTGCCGCACGGGCTGCTGCCGGCCCGCGAGGCCCCGCCCCGAGCTGCGCGTGCGGGCTGGGAGGCCGCCCATCAGCACCGTCGCCGAGCCGCGCTGCTGCCAAGCTATTCGCCAGGCCGCTCTCGACGCATCCCCCGCCGGCGGCAGCCGCGGGCTGCTCGCCCGCGCCGCACGGGTCGACAGCGCCGCCGGCAGCGCCGCCGGCGGCGCCGTCGGCGCCCGCGTCCGCCCCCCGCCGCGCCTCCAGCGGCCCCGCGCGCGCTGCCCCCGGCGCGCTGCCCTGCTGCGGCGCGGGGGCGGCTGCCGGCGCGCGCGGCTGCGGCAGAGCAAGCATAGGGTAGGGTAAACCTACGGCCGCCAGCGTGTCCAGCAGGTCCAGGAGCACGGCCGCATCCAGCGCGGCGTACGCCCTCTGCCGCCGGACCATCAGGCGGCATCACTAGGCGGTGACAGCTATGTCGCGCACTGCCGCGCTTGCCACCCGATCGCGTGCGGCCTGAGGGCTGGGTGCATGCAGTAGAGGAAACGCGAATCTGACGCGCATGCTAAGCAATCACGCACAGGAGCGCCAGTGCGGCTGCGCGGCTCGAGCGCCTGGCGGGCGCCCCCTCGCCACCCCACACGACCCGTATGCAAGGTTGCAATGTCACCGCCGTGCTCCCGGCCTGTGGCGGGGCGCAGCCGCGGCCAGAGCAGGCGCGCGCGGGCGCGCCTGCGCGGCGGTCAGCGGGCGCGCCGCCCACGCGCTGCACTGCAGGCGCTTGTCCAGCGGCGCGCCCAGCTGCGCGTGCACCAGGCCCGCCAGGCCGCGCTCGCCCGCCTGCGCGCGTGGCCGGCAACGTGTTCGGAGAGACATGCGGCGAGCTCGGCAAGCAGCCTCGAGGGAGGCCGGGCCGCTGCGAGGGGCGCGGCAGCAAGCGGGACCGGCGCGCGGGCAGAGCGGACGCTGTAGGCGGCTGCAAGCTGCGCTCCGGCACGGCTGGTGGGCTGCACTGAGAGGCTGCATGCTGCGCCGCACCGGCGGCAGGCTCGCCAGGCCCTTGACGGCGAGCGTCCGGTGCAGGGAGGCCAGGTCGATCGCGGGCTCCACCGCGCACACCCCGCCCAGCGCCGCCGCGAGCGCGCCGAGGTCGCCCGCGAGCCCGTAGCCGACCTGCGAGACGCCGGGCCTGTTTGGCAGCGCCCGCGACGGGTACCGCGAGTGGCCGCACATCGAGTGCAAGAGCACGCGCATGGTATGCCTCTCCAGTGCTTCTCCAGTGCGCTCACCTTGAGCAGGTCCCTGCAGCGGAAGAGCAGCGCGAGGAACTCGCGCGCGTCGCAGGCCGGCAGCGCCAGGAGGTCCTGCCGCGAGGCAGGCGAGCTCGCTGCATGGGCTCTGCTGCAGCTTTTGAGTGACTGGAGTGCTGTGCCGCATGAGAGACGGACCAGCAGCAAGACGTGCCGCGCTCCCGCCCGCGTCCGCAGAGCCAGCTGCAGCAGGGCGGCGGACGGCGCTGCATTGCAGTCCCACTCCGCATCAATCCCGCAGACGTATGCGGCAGAAGCTATGCCCCTGCAGGTGTGCATGTCTCAGCGTGCAGCGCGCGTGGTCACAGTAGTATACACACAGCACACACGCTGTGTTCTGCTCAACAAGGATCCTTTCATTAGTGCAAGGCTGACGACTTGCAGTGCACGCCTTGCAGCGTCGAGCGCTTGCGTATCGGCAATCAGGCTGGTAGTCCAGGCGCTGGACAGCTGTATGTACTCCTCTGGCTCGCTGGTCATTGTCCCGCACCTGGCACTGACGCAACAGCAGAACAAACAAACACACTTGACACAGCCGGAAGAGCTCTCCTCGAGGAACAGCGGCAGGGCTGGCACTTGCAATTGCTTGCAATCACGCATCATGCACTGCCTGGCAAGTTGCCCCCCAAGTGCCGGGTAGCAGGTGCTAGGGTGCTTGGCTTCTGCGACAAGAAAAACTGTAGCGACGAAGTCCGACACAATCGCCCCCACCTGCGCCCCAGCACTGCTTTTGTACTAATTCCAAGGCCGCAGAGCGTCGGGTGCCCTGGGACCTGCACTTCCCAGATCGCGGTCAGCATAAGCGTTGCGCTGATACCCCCTCGCGGCCCCGCTGCGCGCCCTGGGCCTGCAGGGCATAGCCCATCCTGGTATGTGGGGCGGCCGGCACGCCTGCTGCTGAGGCAGCGCTGCCGCGCGCCGGGGTGCGCCAGGGCGCGTAGCCTGGCGCCCGCCGCCGCTCGATGGGCGTGCACCAGCGCGCCACGGACGGCGAGGATGGCGACACGTCGATCGTCATCGCTGCTGACAGCACGCACAGCGGCACGCCGGAGAAGAAAGAGGGTTCGCCCCTGGCGGGCGCACACGGCCGCGCTGAGCGACGCATGCTGCGGCCTCGGGCCTGCCACCTGGCCTGTGTTGAGCCTTACCGCGGCCACCGGCTTGTCAGTGCTGGCCGCAGGCGCTTGGGCGCTTGGCCTGCACGCAGAGCCGGAGCGCCCAGATCCAGCATAAACACTGCGGTCCAGCAGTGTGTTATCAGCGGCGCCTGGCGGAGCTCGCTGTGTGGTACCTACGCGAGCGGTGGCAGACGGGGTCGCGCGCCGCGCCGCAGGGCTGCCGGCCACAGGCGTCAAGCCGTGGCACTGCCAAGTGGCGCTCGCGGTCACGCAGACTGCCTTCTGCGTCGGCTCCGTCTACCTGAAGAACAACCTGCGGAGCCTGGACGGCGGGCAGGTCTTCCACCCGATAATATACGCGCTGGTGCGCGTCCCCGGCGCCCCGCCTCTAGAGCAGCGGCGGCGCGTCTGCCGCTCGGTTCCAGTGCCTCCTGTGCGTCCGCGACTTGCTGGGACACGCAATCCCAGTGGTGAGCCTGGGGCGCCGGCCTCGCAGGCGAGGGAGGCCGTCGCCGCGCCCATCATGTGCACCATCGCCTACACTACGACCAGTGCGCCCCGCGCTTGTGCAGCCCCGGCAGGGTACCCCGCCCGGCAGGGCCACGGCAGCCGCTGCAACCCTGCGAGTTGACACTGTCAGGGTGCGACGCGCGCGTTGGGGCGCGGCCTGCTCGTCGCGCAGGGGCACCCTGGCTCGGGGGCGGGGCGGGAGAGCGCGCCCGGTGCAGACCCGGGCCCCGGGCTGATGCTCGCGGCGCGGACCCCGGCAGGGCAGCTGCCGGCGCGACGCGACCTGGCGCGCGTGGCCGGCCTGGGCCTGTGCCTGTACTTCAACCAGCTGTTCTACATCATCGGCATCGATTTGTCCGGCGTGGTGGTGGCGACGTGCATGCAGCCGACGATCCCGGTGTTCACGGCCGCGATTGCGGTCGCGCTGCACCTGGAGGCCGGCTCCGCGCAGAAGCTGGCCGGCATCGGCCTGGCCGTGGGCGGCTCCATCTGCATGGCGCGCCCACCCGCCGCGCCGCCCGCATCGGGGCGCAGGGCTCGCCCGGGCGGGGGTGCCTCAGGGCGGCACACCCAGCACATGCAGCAACAACGCTGGCGTTGCGATGGGCGATGGAGTGAACACCATGATTGTCGCTGTTGTGACGCAGACAGCCATGCGTCACTCATGCACGCTGAGAGTGCGGGGCGTGTGCGGAAACCCATCTGCGTGTGCGCGGTTGCCCTCCCCTGCCCCATGGAGTGCACATTGCAGCCATCCACCCTGGGCCACGCCCCAACTGAGGCATGGTCAGGGCGCCTCAACATGCGCCGGCCCGCCACGGCAGGTGCTGGGCGGCGTGGGCGGCCACCACACCGCAGCCGAGGGCCGCAACATGCTGCTGGGCAATGCGTGCCTGCTGCTCAACACGCTCGCCATGGCGCTGTACTACCTGACGTGCGTGGCCCCGCCTGCTGCGCGCATGCATGTGCTGCCGGCACGCGGCCCGCCGGCCGTGGACGGCTGAGCCGCCAACCAGACATGGTACTGTCAGGCGAACCAGGGGCACGGACCTGCGGATGCACTGCCGCGGGCGCGAACGCGAGCCCAGCCGGCTCACTCTCGGCTGGGCTGTGGACAGCCGTCCTTGGTGAAGCCCCAGGCTGCGCGCGGAGCGCCCTCTGGCGGCCCCTGCCGCGGCGCTGGGGCGGCAGCGGGCTGGGGCGGCTGAGCGGCCCCTGCCGCCGCGCTGCGGCGGGAGCGGGCTGCAGACCCGAGCGGCCGCCGCTGCGCCGCGCAGGGCGAAGCAGCTGGTGGGGCTGTACCCGGCGATGTGCATCGCGGCCTGGGCGTACATCACGGCCGCGCTGGCAATGGGCACGACCGCGCTGCTGTTTGTGGAGCGGTCCGGCTGGGAGGTGCCCGGCGCGCTCGCGGGGCCGCTCGCGTACTGGATCATCGTCTGCAGCGTGGCCGGCTACTACGTGGTCACCTGGGCTACGCAGCACCTGCCGGCCTCGCAGGCGCGCCGCCGCCCCCCCGCGCGCGCGCGCCGGCGGCGCCCGCCGCGGGCCGGCCCCGGGCCTGGCAGCGACGCGGCGCGCGCCGGCCTGGCCCGCGGCGTGCGCTCTCTGGCCGCCTGCGACGATAATCAGGGTATAGCACGCATCGCAGCATCCCCGTGCGCAGATCTTCGGAACGCTATCCCAGGAAGCTCCCTAGCCGGCTGTGTGCATCTGCCCCACACCGTCGCCTTGTCAGACAAGCGCGTCAGCTGCTGTAAGAGGCGGGCGACGTGTAGCAGAGACTGCCTGCTCAGGGCGCGGGCGTGGGTCCCGGCGGCCGGCTCGCGGCACTTGGTCCCTGGTCGCTGCTGCCGCCGGTGCCGCGCGGGAGGCGGCGCAGCCCGCCCGCGACTGCCGCCGCTCACGGCACGCGCGCGCGCGCGCAGGTTGCGAGCTTCCAGTGCCTGCAGCCGTTCGTGGGCACGCTGCTGGCGTTTGCGGTGCTGGGCGAGGAGCCGAGCGCGTGGGACCTGGGCGCGGTCGGCGTGCTGCTGGGCCTGGTGCTGGTCGTCAGCGACAAGCACGACCTGCAGGCGCGCGCGCCAGGGCTTAGGGTTAGGGTCAGGACGCTGCTGGGGCTGGTGCTGGGCGTCGGCGATAGGCGCGACCTGCAGGCGCGCGCGGCCGCGCCGCGCCCGGGCCCGCTGCCCCAGAGCGCTCGCAGGAGCCTGGCGGCCAGCATGGATTTGGAAGCAGGACTTGCAGGCGCATGCCGCACAGCCGCGCCCTGGCTGGCCGAGGCGTGCGCTCGCAAGCGCAGTGGCTCGAGCTGGCAGGGAGCAGAGCAGCCCGCATATTGGCCGGCTGCAGCAGGGAACCAGGGCCGGCGCGGCCACGGGCGCCGACTGGCTGGGCGCCGAACAAGCGGCCAATGCCAGCCCGGGCAGCGCAAGCTCGGCTCTGTCTGTCCCGGCTAGTGCGGAGGTGACCGGACTTTCTAATGGGGCGAGCGGGGCACGCAGGCGGGCTCGGCAGCGCTGGTGGGCAGCCTGCGGCGCATCCTGAGCCAGCAGCAGCTGTCGCTGCCGATGAAGGCGGTGCCGGCCACGGCTGCCGCGGTGTCGCTGAAGGGCCGCGCGCGGCCGTACAAGGCCGCCGCCAAGGCAGACAAGCCGGCCGGCAAGCCCGGCAAGCTCCGGCGCGACGAGCTGCCGCCATAGCTGGGGCTAGGGGTAGGGTTAGGCCTGCCCTGCCGGCCGCCGTCCCGCGAGCGCCGCCCTGGGCTGGCTGTTCATCGCCTCCCGCCTTCTGTCTGGCGCGGGAGGCGCGGCCGGGAGCGCAGGCCGGCCGCCGACGCGCTGAGAGCCTGTTCCCGGCGGCCGGAGGGCCTGGCTGGGAAGCGGCCGCAGGCGGCGGCCCGCCCGAGCCCGGCCCATGTCATCTGCTTTCGCTGACGCCCTGCGCCGCCCGGGGCTTGCTGTCCGGGCGGCCCCCACGCGCGTGCTGCTCCGCCCTCAAGAGTGTACCGGTTCAACGTGCTGCGACCAGTCTGCTTCTGTGCTAGAACTGTGTGTCTGAACGGTTGCGCAGCCTCGCTGCCAGTTACATATGCCCGCTAAGCTCGGTCCTAGGCAGGTAAGGGAGCTGCAGTGCTGACGGTAGCGTGTCTAGCCGTGTCTAGCCCTGTCACTGTTACACCATGTCACACTCCTGAGCCGCTGCATGCCGGGCACCTAGACCCAAGCACCCGCCGCAGTGCACAGTGCCACCGCAGCGTCTCACCTTTTCCTGATCAGAAAGTTTCCATATCGCTTCTTGGCAGAGGCTCGCCTGTTGCCGCCGCAATTAAACATCCCCCCTGCGGCAGCACAGAAGCTAAGCCAGGCCGCAGCGCATGGTATGTTGGTTTCAAGTTGGTTTCAAGAGGCTTGCCGCTGCTCCTTGCAGAGGGGTAGGGCTCACCTGCGCACTTGGAGGCCGAGTTCTCGCCCCGCTCGCGCAGCTTCCGCACCACGGCAGCACACCGACCGGCACGATGGTCACGCTGCTGCAGGCATGCACCGTCTGTTCTGGCACAGCCGCGGGCGCCCCCGCCTGAGGCGGCTCGCGGCTGGGCTGCCCGCCGAGCGCGCCCGCTGCCCTTGCGCTCTGCACGCCGGAGCCTGCCCACTCCGGGTCTCTTGTCAGCGCGCACTCTAGGTCTGACCTGCTCCCTGCACCCACCCGGACGCGAGCACAAAGAGCTTATGCGGACTGGCGTGAAGGGCGACTCACCTGCAGCACTTAGCAGCATGGCCGCCAGTGCCGCGCGGCGCGCCAGCCGGTGGTCGTTCGCAGGCGTTGCAGCACCCTGGCTTGGTGGCCGGGATGGAGCGGGCGTGCGGTGCGCACACATGCGCTCGGAGCCGTGCAATGCCTGTGCTGGCGCAGCCGTCTTGGGCAGGCACCCCATTGCGCCGCAAGCGGTCGACTTTCAGGTGCTCAAGCCTGTCCCGCGCTATTGCACTCACTTGAATACCACCCTAACCCTGTTGACTAGATGGTGCAAGACTTGGAATCCTGGAATGGCGGCGTTCCAGCCACCGCTCCAGTACCATCGAGCATTGCCCAATTCGTTACACACTTGTGCTATGCCAACAGACACCATTGCAGGTACTTATTCACCTGGTATGCACAAGGCACACTCTTTGGGCACAGTGCAAGACCGTCTGAGAGTAGGACGCGCAAGGATTGAGCTACATATGACGTGCTTGGCTGATTAGTATGGCCTTGAAGGGAAGGAACGGAAGGCCAGAGGTGCGCGCTCCACAGCGGTCCAAGCCTGCTGCGTGCTATTAGGATCAGCGCTGAGCAGCTTACCCAGTGTGCCAAAGTAAGCCGTGGCTGGTGCGTGCAGGAGATGGCGGAAGAGGAGGAGTATCACCTCGTCATTGTAGGCGCCGGCCGCGCGGCGCTGCACCTCGTGGCGCGCCTGCCGCCTGCCATCCTCGCAGTGCGCCCCAGCTTGCAACTCACTTTTGCTTGCAGAGACTGATGAGGCAGCCTGCTCCCAAGCCGCGCTTCGACCTGGACAGGGGTGCCTGCTGGCCTTTGAAGAGGCGGCCAGGCTGCCGTGCACAGGCGACTCGGGTGGTCGACGAGCGCGGCGAGTGGCTGGCGGCCTGGCACGCACGGCACGCGCGCCGCGGCTCCGCGCACCTGCGCTCGCCGGTCACGCAGTGCGTGCACGCCGCGCCCGGCGCGCTCGCCGCCTACTGCGCGCGGCACGGCCGCGAGCAGGTCTGGCCTGCCCTGGCGCGCGCAGTTGTGAGGTCCGGCCTGTCCCGCGCGCGCCGTTGTGTGGGTCCACAGCAAAGTTGAATATTTCAATGTGCTGTGCGACATAAGGAACATGCGGCGCAAGCTGTCTGCTCGCGGCCAGGCAATGAACAACAGGCACAGCCGTCGACCCCACCTCCGCGCAGCATTTTTAGCATGGCCGGGTGGCTTTGTGGCCGTAGGCTGAGCACTAACAGCCAAACATCCACACTTGGCTGCAGGTGAGCGAGCTTCCATGCGGCGCGCTGCAGTGAGGCTGAGAAGCAGCCTGCCTGTCATTGTCAACTTAGCAGGAAGGGCCTAAGATGTGTGCGGGGCGACAGGAGCTGGTGCGCGGCAGCAGCGCGTTCGTGGCGCGGCCAGCGCCGGCGCTGTTTGCAGACTTCTGCCATGCAGAGGTGCTGGCGGGGCTGCCGGCGGGCGTGCGCGCGCCCCTGCACGGCGCCGTCACGGCCGTGGCCCACCTGCCGGCCGGCCAGCTCGCCGGCCCTGCAGGTACGCCGCCTGTGCATCTCGTCGCTATGCCCTGCACAGCCATGAACTGATCCAAAGCTTGGCACGGGCGCCGGGCAGGGCGTGCTACACCTCGGAGCGAGATGGCCTCAACTATGCGCACGTCGTGCCGTGAGTTTGTCCCAAGATCCGAGCTCAAGTGGGTGTATGCCGGCCGCAGACGAGGGCTGCCGCGTGCTGCTGGCCGACGGGCGCGCGCTGCGCGCGCGCGCCGTGGCGTACTGCGTCAACGGCCGCGCGCCGCTCGTGCCGGCCTGGGCGCGCCCCTGGCTCGGCGCGCCGCTCGCGCCGTGCATCCCAGCGGCGCAGCACGCCGATCCTGATCCCCAGAGCCTCGCCGCGCCCGGCGCACCTTCCGACGGACTGGCCGGCGACAAGAAGCGAGCAAACGGAGCGGGCGGGCAGCTGCGCCGCTCAGCCGCAGCGCCAGCTCAGTGCGGACCGACAGGCGGCGCGCAGCGGGCAAACGAGAAGGTTGCACCATGCGGCGGGGCGGCTGCAGGGCCTGCAGGGTCTGGTGAGGCCGGCATGCTGCAGCTGGCCGGCGCGGTGGACGTGCGCGCGCCCGGCACGGCCGCGGCCGTGGCGGGCCGCTCGGTGGCCGTCGTGGGCGGCGGCATGACCGCCGCGGCGCTCGCGCTGGCGGCCGCGCGGCTGGATGCCGCGCGCGTCGTGCTGCTCGCGCGCGCCGCGCTGGTCGTCCAGGAGTTTGAGTGCGAGGTGCGGCGGAGCGGGCCGCCCGGGCGCCGGGATGAGCACGGCACGGCAGCTGCGCCCTCAGTTGCAATCATGCACCTGCCGCTCATGCTTCGTCACTCTCGCCCAGATTTGTCAGAGTCGCGCTTCGACCTGCCCAGTGTGCAAGTGCTGTGCATGTGCGCATTTGTTGCGCCAGGGCGCACCCGACCACAAAGAGCCCTCGTGCGCGCCTTTCTTCCTGCCCACTTTCATGCGGCTGCATGCCAGGTGGGCTGGTATGGCAGCAAGCGGCTGGCGGCGTACGCGCGCGAGGCCAACCCGCGCGCGCGGCTGCGCGCGGCGCGCGGCGCGCGGCCGCAGGCGAGTATCGATGTGCCGACCGCGCAGGCGCTGCAGGTGCCTTGGCGCATGCCTGTCTCTTTGCGGCTCAGCGGAGTGGCTTCATGAGCTCTGGCGAGGGTGTCAGATGTTGTTCAAAGTAATTACCGTCTGCATGCCAGCGTCTCTCTCAGGGCAGGCATCGAGGATGGCATGAACAGGCTGCCATGATGTGGGGACGCGCCACACACCGCGCTTGATGCTTGAAGCATTCCTGCGTGAAGCGATGCCGTTGCTTGTGAGGTGCGGGTCAATGACACCGCACCTCATGTGTGGCGGCAAGCCGCGTGGGCGCAGGGCGTGAGCCTGCTGCGCCCCGCGGCAGGCCGCATGCGCAGACGGGCGGGTGTGCGTCGTGGAGCGCCGCGAGGTGCGCGCGCTCCGCCGCGACGGCGGCGCGTGGCGCCTGCAGACCGCGCCACCGCGCGGGCCGCCTGGCCCCGTACCTACGCTGCCCCCCGGCGCCGCCTACTTCACCCCGCGCGCGGCTGCCGCCCCGCCGTCCGAAGCAGCGGCCGGCCCTGCCGGTGCCGGGGCGCAGGCGCCAGCGGCTGCCGCCGCGTCGCCGGCCATGCGCTGCAGCCCGGAGGCAGGCGGCGGCGCCTCGTGCGGCGGCGGTGCGGGCGCCGCCGACGCTGCAGCCGTGAGTGCGCCGGCGCCGCGCCCTGGCCCTGAACCTATCCAACCCTGCAGCGCGGCGCCGGACGCGGAGGGCTGTTTGCGAGCTGATGTTATCTGGCTGGCGACGGGCGGCGCTTACGACGCGGCCGCCGATCCGGTGCTCGCCGCGCTGCAGCGCTGCGCGGGCACGGCCACGCGGCTGCTGGGCGGCTACCCGGAGCTCGCGCGCGGGGCGCCGCCGGGGCCGGGGCTGACGGCGGCGGCGCCACTGCCGCCGCCCGCGTGGCCCGGCCTGCCGCTGTTCCTGCTGGGGCGCGGCGCGCTGCTGGCGATCGGGCCGGGCGCAGGTGCGGCGCCTTCAGCGCACGTGCGACGTGCCGTTCCTCTCACCGAAGCTGGGCATGGTGAGTGTCAGTGGAGTGCTGCACGCGTGCGGTCTGCGCTCCGAGCGCGATCGTCCACGCCGCCCTGCCGCGAGCGGCGCTAGCGGCTTGCACGCCTGCGACCGCACCCTGCAGGGCAGCCTTCACTGGGGTGCCGCATCCGTTGCACGCTGTTCTCCCTGGAGAGACCACGACCACCAGGCGCCTGAACGAGTGCGGGAGGCAGGCGAGCTGCCCGGGATGCGCCTGGCCGCGGAGCGCACTGCGGCCTACCTGGCGGCCGCGCGCACGCGCGCTGGCGCGCTGGAGGCGCCGCCCTGGGCCGCCGCGGCCGCCGCGCTGGGCGCCGAGCGCGGGCGCGCCGACGCCGATCTGCCGCTGGAGGGCCACGGGCCCCTGCCCGCGCTGCCGGCGGCCCGGGTGCGCGCGGCGCTTCGCCCTGACCGCGCGGTCGCCGCGCTGCATGATAGACGCGCGGGACTGGGTCCGCTCCTGCCCACGCAGAGGCAGCCATTCGTACCTGCCTGAGCAACCATCGCGACCGCTGCGTCGTGCGCGTCAGGCAGGCTGTGCGGCTGGGCCGCGCAGGGCGGCGCGGCCGGGGTCCTGCTGACCCGTATGTCGGGGCTTGGTCGATGTGCGCCTGCACTGGAGTTGCTGCCACCCGCGCCCGCCGCAGCTCGCACACTGTAGCACCTTGTGCACAAGGTACTACAGCACCTTACAGCTTGTGCTGAGAGGCGCGCCAGGCGGGCCTGCGCGCGCCGGGCACGCTGGACGTGCGCGACCTGGACGCCGCGCTGCCGCGCGTGGAGGTGGCCGATTACCGCTGGACCGATGACGGCTTCGAGCTGTGCATCACGCTGCCGCTGGGCGAGCCGGTGCCGCGTGAGCAGGCGCGCGGGGTCTCTCCGGCGGTGCCCCAGGCTTCGCGTGTGGAGCCTCGCACTAAGGAGCCTTCCAGGCATGCATGGCAGCAGCTGCCGAGGCCGCATCTGGGGCGCCGCTGGAAAGTGGGCATCGGCTGGGCAGAGCTGAGGCTGTGGGCACGCAGCCTCGCTGCACTATGAGCACAGGCCGTCAGAAAGATAATGAGGGTGACTGCTGGCCTGACATGCTGGCCTGACGGCGCGCAGCGCCTGGTCTGCGCACAGCATGCAGGCCCGGCCCGCGCAAGGTGCTGGGGCGCCGTCAGGGCAGCGTGCCCGGTCCGGCGCGCCGCAGCACGCTGCGGCGTCAGCGGTTGCGCTGACGCCCCTGACGCGGCGCAGGTGCGCACGCTGTTCGCCGAGCGAGCGGTGGAGGTGTGGGCGGTGGGCTCGACCGCCGCTTACCACCTGCACCTGCCGCGCCTGTACGGCCGCACGCTGCCGGTGCCCGCCCACGGCCGCGTGCGCGGCCGTACGATGCGCTGTTCTTCTGAGCGGACTGGCTTGGGCTGCCTGGCCCCCACGAGCTGCCTGTTTTTCAAAGCCAGCAGCGCCCCTCCGATCCTGCGCACTCCATGTAGCTTCTCCCGACCAGGCGGGCCGCGCTGAGGTGGGCTCGGGGCCGGGCGCCGGCGGCAGGCGCGCGCGCGCGTCAAGGTGAACACCGCGCGGCGGCACGCGTATGTGCTGCTGCACAAGGAGGCGGACGCGCCGTGGCGCTTCATACGCGGTTGACGGCGGCCGGGCTGTCAGTGTGTGGACATATGACTTGAGTGTTACCTTGTAACTGCTTTTACCCTACTAGGTCGACCACCGACACACTCTGGCCGAGTGCTTGCCAGCTCACGCCTCACGTCGCGACGAGTGTCAGTCTGCACCCGTGTTTCGAAAGAAGCTCAGGTATGCGCTGTCAGTTTACGGGATGAGCAAACAGCTCTCGCGAGTCAAGCTTAGCGCGTATCTCTGCCTGTGTAGAGTGCTTGGCATAGACGCTGAGCGCAAAGCGCCGCCCGCCTATCTTGAGGGCTTTACACCAGCAGCATTCCTGGCAGCCGCGGACATGGTGCTGCAGCTGCGCGACGGGGCGCGCCTGCCCGCGCACAGCCAGCTCCTGGCTAGCACCTCGCCGATCCTGTGCGACATGCTCAACCTTGCGGCCAGGCAGACCCCCGCGGGCAGCAGGGCAGAAATTCCGCTTCAAGACTTCTCAGAAGTGGAGGCTGTCCAAGTGCTCAAGGCGCGTACTTGTTATTACCACTGCATGCAGAGTCTGGCGTGATATCAGTCCTGATATGTGATATCAGGACTGAGCTGAGCCAACTGGTCCAGGCTCTGGCCAGGCACCTAGTGCCAAGGGACCTGTGCTTTTTCCCGGGCTCTTGTGATCTGATTGCCCGTTACACTGCAGGTCATCTATCCTGCAACGAGCCGCGCAGCGCTGCCAGACGATGTTCCGCCCCAGGACAGGAAAAGGCAGGCTGCAGCCATGCGGCAAGCACTCGCTCTCTTGCAGTGGGCTCACAAGTTCGGCCCCGAGGAGCATGTCCAGCGCGCCGAGCGCTTCCTGTGCGAGCGGTTGCGGCTTATGACCACCGTGCGGTCCCAGCGTTGGTGACCTTGCATGTACCGCCGCGGCTGTAGAGGCAACACCCTGCTCTGACTGACTTGCTGCAGGTGGAGGGCCGCCACCGGAGCTTTGAAGTGGACATCCTGTACGAGTGTTGGGCGGTTGCGGACAGGCTGAGCCTGCACTCCGTTGCAGCACACTGCGAATGGGCCCTGGCGCAGCTGTGGGGAGAACGGAGAGTGTATGCGCGCGTGTCGGAGCTGAGTCCGGGCGCGGTGCTCCGCATTGCACGCTGCCTGAGCGTCGGGCTGGATGCCTCACGCCAGAGGCTACAGGGAGTGCTGTCACTTCCAAAGACTGGGTGGGACGTTTGTTGGGAGGGAGCCTTGGAGGTGGTGCAAGGACTACAAAGTGTGGGTCAGGTGAGAAACTGCATGACTGCAACGGCCACTGCCGCTGCCATGGCGCAGTGGCGCATTGGAGATGCAGAGTAGACACAACTATTGGCAGCAGACTGTGGGCGCCTGGTGACATGGCTTGGTCCCTGCGCTCGCAGCAGCATTTTGTACATGGCGCTGCCATGGGCACTAGCAGCTATGCATGATGCACTGCCGGCACCTGACCATGTTCAGAGCCTGCGCGCGCTGGCTTCTTGTAGCCTGCACATGGCCTTGTGGAGCGTGTCCCCCGGCTGGCACCCGGCAACTGCTGGGTGTCGGCAAGTCAGAACATGCTGCCCAGTGAAGGTGGCTGCATGCCGTCACTGAGCCCGTGGTAGTGCATGCGCGGCCGCCACGTTGTTCTCATGCCCGCAGTAGTCTGCTGCGTTCTAATAAACATATGATATATGTAGATAAACACATTATGTAGATGAACATATGCTGCGTGGTTGTGCCCAGACGATGGCTGGCGTGCCACGGTGTCTGCCTGTTCACACCTGTACTGCCGTTTGACTGCACAGATGCCCGTTGGGCTGTCTTTTGGTGCTTGCTTGCACGTCGCTTTGAGGTGGTTGCCTGACCTTGAGGTGGTATTTGCGACTGCGCGCTTTGCGTTGCAATGCTGCATGCTGTCGCTGGTGCTGGGATGCTCTGCTGCGTCTGCCATCATTGCCACTTGTGCGGAAGTGTCCGTCTCGTCCGCCTGCCCAGGGCCATGTGACCTGCGGAACTTTGCAAGTGAACTTACGTTCTGAAGTGGGTCATTTGAAAAGTACAGCTGTGTGCGCACCTTGTAAACGTGTGTGTCAGCTTACAGGCGCCAAGAGATGTGCAAGTGCAGGCCGCATGCCGCATGCGCTGCATGCCGCATTCCGATGAAAATGTACCACCAGGTCAGAAGGTGTGTGCCATGCAATGCCTCTTTGGCTCTTTGGCTGAGATAACCGTCAGTGGCTACATCATCTTTTGTATGTGAGTTGGGGGCATGCTTCTCCTCATCTGCTTTGTGCGGCGCAAAGCACAGCTTCTCTTCAGCAGCCTTAGCTGGCTGAACAGGCCTGTAAGATGCGGTCGCTTTAGACATGCTCAGCCAGCCGAAATGAATTACTCCTATACAGACTTGAAGCCATGCCAGTGCAAAACACATCTAAGCTAGTGCGCTGACCCCGCCGCTGTCTGCACACGCCAGTAGGGACGTGCTGCGCATGCACAACGTCGCGGTGGCCCACTCCTGCCGGGATGACGGCGCCGCTTTGCTGTGCATCACAGCGCTGCCGGTTGCATGTGCCGGGCAAACAGGTGCGGTGGGGAGTGCAGTGCAGACTCTGCCTCAAGAGGCTCGGCAAGTGTGCCGAGTGTGGGGTTAAGTGCACAGCTGACTTGTGTGTATGGCCGCCAAGCTGCAACTATTAAGGAAAGTGACCCTCTGCCCCTGCCCCTGCACAGCCCCCTAGCGGCAGTTCACTGGCAGGCACCTCAGTTACTGCACTGCCTGTTATCTGGATGTATTGTTTTTCTACGTAGGTGCGTGCGTTTGGCGTGCACATGATAACCTAACCTGCGCCGCATGCAAGCGCGTGCCTGCCGCCGCAGGCAAGCGCGACTGGTACGCACAAATCCGCGTCTGGCTCGACAAGGACAGGGAGAAGCAGCACTGAGCCCGCATGAGTGGCTGAGCGCGCGCTCGCCCATGCCCGCATTGTGTCTGCTCGGACCTGCTGGAGGCGCGCGCGAGCGCAGCTCTTGACCCTCGTGCCTGGCTGAACAGAGGAGCCCGCAGCGAGAGGCAAGGGAACTTGGGTCCTTGCTTTGCGTCTTCCTGACTTTGCGCTGCTTAGACTGATGAAGTCCAAACATATGGGAGGTGCTACTAAGGTGGCGTTCACACGGGAGCCAATTGCAATTGGAAATTGTGGGTATATGCCCCTGCATATTCGCTGGAATGCCACTATTCCGCAGCCACAATTACAAACAACTACAAACGATGTTCTCCAGCCAATTGCGGGATGTACCTCCGGAGGTACATTCCAAAATTGTGGTACCCTCAATTCAGAATGTGCCATTCTCAATTCAAAATTTGCCAGAATTGCTCCAGAATTGCTCCGTGTGAACGCGCCCTAAGGCTGCATTCACACGGGAGGCCATTGCACATTGGCATTGCAGGCATATGCCCTGCATATTCGCCCCGATTTCGCAATGCCGTATGCGCAATTTTCCGCCCTTCAGACGACAACCATTGGAGGGGCCCAGCCCACCACAGCAGCGGAGAAAGCGGCCCTTGCTAGCAGCGGCGCTCAGACACCATCCGCCCTTTGTAGTTAGCCAAGCTCGCTTCAGTGTTCGGTACTTGCTGCGTATGCACCTCCCAGGCACCCAGCGCAGTGCCGTCCCCCACCGCGGCCTGATTGTGGTGCATCTGGCCATGGCTGTCAGAGCCAGGCACTGCACCGGAGCCTGTGCCCAGCATATATGCCTATAGCGCGTCCTCTGGACTATCCTGACTGCCTTGTTGCATTGTTGTTTGCTTGTTGCGAGCAAACTTTTGAATGAAGTGCACTTGCCCGCTGCTGGGATTCTTCAATGGACCTCAGGAGGTCCATTGCAAATTGCTGCAATTTCGATGTGCAATACGCACGCAATATGCGACGCTGAAGGGACATTGAATTGCAATGGCATTGCGGTGCAATGCCGCCCCGTCGATGGCGTGCAATACCTCCGTGTGAATCTCCCCTAAGAGGGTGCCAGAGTGTGGTCATAAGCCCGAACATGGCCTACATGCCGCCAAGAGCAGACACTCCTGTGGCTTTCCTGTTGTTGCTGCAGAACGTGCCACATGGGCAATGCACTGCCGCTTCTGTGCTCTTCGGTTACAGAAAGCCATTTACCGCCAGAATGTGCCCCCTCTCTGATGACATTTCACTGTGGCGCCAGCCGGCAGAACATGGTAAGCCTGACTTGCAGCATGGGGCGAGGGGTGCCCAGCACATGTCTGATTTCAGATCTCGTTGCAGACTGGACACTCACAAGGTCTGGGCCAGCAACTGGGTCATGACAGGCCCGCGCAGTTTGTGTGCACAGCATCCACGTCGTCCACCGCCAGCAGCCGCTCCAGCAGCGCCTCGTTCGCCTCAAATGCCCCGTCATCCACCTATGCGGTGATAATGAAGCCCGATGTCTGTGATGCATTGGGAGGCCTGCGAGCCCAGCTGTGACCGTAGACAAGCAGGACAAGTTCCGCTGAGCACTCTCACACGTCACCACACGCATCTGGTCTGGCCCCGCAGCTGCAGACTGCACATGAGTGCTGGCAGAAGGCACGCATGACGCTCCACAAACGCATTGCCGTGTCGCAGACAGAGCGCCGGAGGCCCAGGCCCTAAGAAGAAGAGCTGGTGAGCGCGCCTCGATGGCAGTGAGGGGCGAGAACACCAGCCCTGACCGGTCTTCGGCTACCCGGATGCCGAGCGCTCGCAGGCTGTCTCGTACCGATGCGAACTCGTCGGCGCTTGTCAGCACCTGAACACCACGGCATCGCTGATACAGCCACCACTGATAACAGCCACCAGTGCGTGAAGCACCAGCTTCCCTCCCGCCTGGTATCTCCTTGAGAGGCAGAGCAGGAGTCCCGGAACAGCCCGCAAGAGCAGGCAGCCACGTCAAAGTTCGACATGCTGCGCACGTCAGCTTGCATCCAGGGCACAGGGCAGCATGCAATGCCGCATACTAGTCGCAGGAAGGCTTCCAAGGAGCGTGCCTTGTAACCCTCCGTGGCATCGTCCTCGCCCTCTACTCGCTGCACGTCCTCCGCGCCAGCATCCATGGCCGCCTCAAATGCCTGCATCCGCACAGGACGATGTAAAGTCAACCTAGAAGAAACAAACAGCGAGGCGAGCAGACGGCAACAATTGCAGCATGCACCACAGCAAACACGCACATCAAAGCTTGTTGGAAAGTTTGTAAACTGTACGTAGCTGGAGGCTTGGATGAACATGCAACTGCAAGCCTAAGCCTATGTGTAGTAGATGTACGCTGAGCCTAAATGCTTGCTCACACAAGGCAGCACATCATACACTGGCAGGCTGGCTAGAACTCGCAGGACAGTCAGGCTCACCTCGTCCTCACTGATGCCTGCTGGCACGAACAGGAGGCCCTGGCGCTCAAAGTTGAAGAGGACGCTGCCCGAGTCCGCCATCTTGCAGCCGGACTTTGTCACCGCTGTCCTCACCTGCGGGCAAACACAATACGGCGTACATATCCGGCGCATGGTTGGGTCACGTGTCACAGATAACGTGCATGCCGTGCATGCCGTGCATGCGCACCTCGGTCGCTGAGCGGTTTACGTTGTCCGTCAGGCACTCTATGACAAAGCCGGTGCCGCCCGCGCCATACGCCTCGTACGTCATCTGCGCGTCACACAAACCACTCTCGTGGTGTGACTTTTGCAACGCACATGCAGACACGTCGGAGCTCTGCTGCACCAACAAGGTGCGCACTGCCTCATCACCTCTGAGAAGTCGGCCTGCGACTTGTCAGACGCCTTCTTGAGGTTGCGGTCCATGATGTCCCGCGGCACCTCCGCCATCTTTGCTGCCCTCAGCACCTGTTGCGTCCGCTTTTAAGGGTCTCAGCGCCTGTCCGCACGGCGGCACTGTGGCCACAATCAAGTCCCTAGGCAAGCTGCACTTTGAACAAGAGTCACATGAGCTCCTTGAATATGCTGGGCACTTCAACCTGTGCTTGCATTTATGACTTTGCTAGACACGAGGACCAGCTGCCCACACTGTCCAGGTGCTTGCATTTCTGACTTTGCTAGACACGAGGACCAGCTGCCCACACTGTTCAGGAGGTCAAGCTTGGTTACAGTCAGCGGTGAAGGTCTGCTCAGGAGGGTATGATGTGCACCACAAGATTGCCCATACTTTGACCGACCCGCACCTCACCTAGCCGCAGGTTGCTCTCCGGGTTGGGCCCGCCCGCCTTGGCGGTCTGGACTATCAGCTTCCCGTACTTGCCCCAGACCTTGGCCTTCTTGGCGTCCTCCTTGCCTGCGCGAGTGAAAGCTCTGCCTCAAGGCCTGGTTGAGCTCAGCGGAGGCCATATACTCTAGCAGCACAAGCTCTTGTGGACCCCAGCGGAGGTCACATACTCTAGCAGCACAAGCTCCTGAGAATAAGCGATAGCGCACGACACATTTAAGCAATAGCACAACACAGCAGGCCAGGCTAGCTTGCCTTTCTTGAAAGCTATCTTGGCGCTCTTGCGGCCCATCAGCACTGGCGGCAGTAGCCTGTAGTGCCGTCGCCTCGTCGTGGGCCACGACACATGTCGCAAGCAAGCAGGTGCCCCGTGTGCGCCCTGCAGGCAGCCCAGTGCAGCTGGGAGCGCTCCACAGACGCAGCGGCGAAGATGTGTGCTGTGCAGCATGTTGCGGAAGACTGCCCAGAAAGAAAGCCCAGACTACTACTGACCAAGAAAGACGCTCAGAAAGACTGCCAAGGAAGACTGCCCAGAAAGACTGCTTAGAAAGACTGCTTAGAAAGACTGACTGCTCAGAAAAGTAGCAAAAAATGGTGGACAAATAAAGGCACCGTGAGCAAACTAGCTATGCTAGCTAACTAGCCAGGCTACCGCCATAACTGGTTCAGGGTAGGGGCCGGGTGTTACACTATTTGGCTGATAGATTGGCCTGACCTGCGGTCCCAGGCGTACGCCTGTGCCGCTCTCTATGTTCACTGCCCTGCTCAGCGTGCCACCGTATAAGTGAGTGTCCCCACTGGAGACAGCTCTGTGTTGGGTTGAGCGCGTGGCAGCTGCTCAAAACGCACAAGTCCTTCGTACTCAGGGCAAGCAGCCGCGTGTGGCAGTATATTGCATGCATGGTCACAGCATGCTCCCAGCATGGCCTTGCAATTGAATGCCTGAAAATTTGGCTGAGGCTAAACAGTAGAGCACATGTGCACTAAGCATGCTCTGAGATTAGAGCGCCAATATAGTGGCACGTGCCACCAACACTGCATGCACATGTGCACTACGCACACCAACAGAGATACTGAAGCACAGCGCTGCACAGGATGCCCAAGGTCAAAACGCTGGCCAGCCAGGACAGCTACTTCTCCGTCACGCCCTGGCAACCAAAGAGAAAGGCTGAAGTACTGACAGATGCGAGCGACGTCCTGGTTGTGCCACCGCCGCGGCGCACTGCTCCAGCGGCGAGTCTGCACGTGCTCCCTACGATCCCTGCAGCGCCAAGCGCTCCTTCCCCTGCCGCCTGGCAGAGGAAAAGGCAGGCATGCTTGGCAGCGGCGCGCTCAATGCAGCCAGAGAACGCTGTGCCAGCCCCGCAGTCACCGGCTGGAGCAGAAGTATCCACACTTGAAAGTGATAGCCCGGACACAGAGCCTGAGCCTGTGGCAGCGTCACAAGCAAGCGGCCTCGGCTACGTTGCGGTGACTCCTGATGGAATGTGCGTAGGTGAGACGACTCCCTCTGCGTGAGCCGGCTTGCTTATCCAGCACTGACATCTAAGCACTGCGACCTAGTGAGCTGTGCCTACTCGGTTCAGATCACGTGCCTACTTGCTTGTTCCAAAGCTTGTGCGTGTGCATATTGCTTGTGCAAACGTCTGGCAGTGCCCAAGCTGCTGATACCCGGCGCTGCAGGCCACTTTGTGGATAGGCGCACGCGCTGCCAGCTGGGGCTGTCTGGTGCGCAGCTGCTGTCCCAGCGCGAGTGCACGCGTGACCCCGATTGGCAGCTAGTGCGCCTGACCCTGCTCGGCTTCGCCAGCGGCGCTGAGGTACGACCCCCTTCCCCTGCTTGCAGCCTGTGCCGCGTCTGGCCAAGTCCTGCGTGCCTGGAGGCAAGCTGCTTGACACCCCTCGCAGGTAGCTTTCCTAGCTGAGCGCACGGGCGGGAGCGCGGCGCGCCTGCGTGCGCCACTTGACATGCATGGTAACGAGGGGGAGCTCTTCCGCGACTTTGGTGCTCCTGGAGATGCGGATATGGAGTTTGCCTTCGACTGCGAAACCATCCTGGTGCACCCGGCAGCCGCCCACGCCACAGCACAGTCGGACTTCCTGAGCCAACATACGGCAACATGAGCTCTGTCTGGATGCATGCGACGCGGGCCAATGAGCAGCAGGCATGTGACACCATGCAAGCTCGCAGGCGTACGAGGCCGCAGACGACCATTTGCGCAAGTTCCACCGCAGCTGGTGCGGCTTGGACGCGGTGGTCAGCCTGGGGCGCTTCAGCTGCAAAGGCGCGGCCGTCGCATCGCTGCTGCGCACCAAGGCGCCAGCAGAACTCCCGTACGACTCTGATCTGGATGGCTGAGCGCTGCCGCCCTCTCTGAGCAAACGTGATGACGTGTGCAACGGGCATTTACTTGTCGGCTGTACTTCTAACCGCACATTGCATTCGTGAGCTTACAACGCTACGGAACGTAAAAACGTGATGAGACATGCATTGGGCATCTGCTTGTCAGGCCGTAGTTATCGGGCTCCAGGGCTGTGATGCATGCCGAGTCTGTGATTTCCCTTGTGGCGCTACGGGACACTACCCTACAGCCATGCGTTATGCTCCAATGGCATCCAACAGCTTCCAGTGGTCAAAGACGCTCACCAGCGTATTGGCGGCGATCTGCCCGCTGGCCGCAACGGCGGGGACGCCGATGCCCGGGAAGGTGCTGTCTCCGCAGCACAGCAAGCCTGCGCGCCCCCACGGCCCAGAGTCAGTGAGACAATCCGTATGCATGCCTGAAAATGCCTGGCCTTGGAACAGACGCGCGCCTTTTGAGTGTGCTAGAGAGGGAGGGCGCGCCTGGGATCGGCGTGGTGGGCCCTGGGAACGTCCCCTCCCCGGCGCGTATGCCTGGGCCGTAGGAGCCGTTATGCCTCCGCAGGAAGCGCTTGTGCGTCAGCGGCGTGCCCACCTGCGCGCACGCGCACTGAACTGGTCAACCTCCAACTACCACCCGCCGACAAGGCAGTAGCGTATTCTGTGGCCAGGTAACCTGCAGCGCTGGTCAAGCCAGCCCTTGTCGATGTCTAAACGCGGTTGCATAAGCTCTGCTTGTGCCTGCCTATAAACACTGGTGTGAGCCGGAGCCGCGCTAGGTGCCAGCGCAGCAGCACGCGCGCACTCATGCACCGCCGCGCGCTGGGCATGCTGCGTTCTGCCAAGCGCCAGAGCGCACACATGCTGCTGACCAGCGCCGCGCGCTGGCGCACCCGCGCAACCTCAGCGAACTGGCGCATGCCTGGGATGGCGCGCTACCCTAACCATAACGAGGTGCCCAGCTGCACCCGCCCCAGGCGAGGGCGCGCGGCCGCCAACGCACCAGCCTGATCTCGGCGCGCTCGCGCGCGTCCGGGATGACGCGCTCGACTGCGTGCCACAGCACTTGTGACCTCTCCTCCTTCATCTGCTCGTACTCCGGGGTGTTCCGCTGCAGGCCTGCCGCGGGCGCGGCGCACGGGACGCTGAAGCGCTGTGCGCCGCCGCGCGGCGCTGCACTAGACAGCAGCACTTTCAGCAGGTAGCGGCAGTCGCCCATGCGCGCTTTGCTGCCCAGGCTGCTCAGCATGACAGCACGAGGGCCGGAGCGAGCTCATCCAAGGGAAAAGGATTCTCAGGCTGGTCAGCATGAGGACAGGTTTGCCTCACATGCAGCTGACCGCTTCCTCCAGCGTGCCACTGTGCAAGGCCTGGGCGTTCCACGCAGAGGCAGGGACCCAGTGGCACCCTAACCCGAAATCTAAACCAGCAGGCAGGGGCGCGCCCTCCCACAGCGACCAGGGCTCGGTGGCGGGCAGGTAGGCGTGCAGCGTGTGCTTCCCGCGCGGCGCCAGCGCCGGGTCCATCACCGACGCGATGGAAATGAGCGCCACGTTCTGGCGCGCGGCGCGGGGGTCGGCGGCGGCACCGCAGTCGTGCAACGGCCAGGCGCCATGACTCTTGCACTCGCAGCGGCAGGCAGCACAGGACCGTCGCGCCCCGGGGTCACAACAAACCAGCAACCGCCTACGTTGCAGCGGAGGTGCCTGTCCATGAACATCATACCAGCTTGTAGAAGCTGAGAGAGCCCACCCGCATGGGAAACATGAACGCCTGGCTGGGCCACACATCATGAAGGACTGGTGTGGTAGCAAAGGAGATATATCAGATGAGTCCTATTGGACACCGCGTCCTACTGCAGCTATGCAGGACGAGCCGGGCAGCATGGCGTCGTGGCTTGCGCGCCTGCTCGGCATCCACGCCGCGCTCCCAGGAGGGCACGACGATGTGGTGCAGCTCCGGCGTGTCCAAGCCGTCTGCATCCAGCCCCAGGTGCAGGTGCATGAAGCTGGGGTTGAGCGGCGTTTCCTGCACGCACCACCCCTCAGCTAGAGAAATGACCCCGCATCAAACCCTGGGTGCATGTGCGTGAAGCTGGACTTGTGCGCGCAGCCCAGATTGCAGCCTGCACAGTCTGAAGCAAACTCCCATCAGCTCCTCTGTGCTCTCAAGATTGACCCAAATTGAGCATATCTTCCACCATAAGCCAGTAGCCCCCGCAAATGATGATTGCGCAGAATTGCCAAGAGAGACCTGAGCAGGCGCTGTTTCACCACATCTCAGAAGTAACAGCCCCTCTGCGGTGTTCGAGTGAATCTGAGCGATGGCTGCGCGCGCCTGCGCCCAGCGCGCCATCTGCGGCGGAAGTGCGCCCTCCGGCAGCAGCGCCTGCGCGACGAGACCACAAGGCACTGAGTGCTGCGCTGCGCAACGACCACGCTCACCCCGCCTCCCACCTGTAACATGCAGGCGCTGCATGGCAAGCATGCAGTGCGTGAGCGCACGCTGCGCACGACAGCGCAGCTCGCGCACACGCAGGCTGACGCCACCCGCGGATAGGAAGAGAGCGCATGCATGTCAATCGAGGTGTGGCATCGACTAGCCCGCCAAACAGCGCGGTCATAGGCATGCTGCCATGCTGGCCCGCCTGCGAGGCTGTCGGGCACTCTGCTAGGATGCGCAGCACCGCGCCGGTCGCATGCGAGCATGAAGGAGAAAAATTCAATCGGAACATTATGAGAGGAGAGGCACACATTGGAGGCGGAGGTAGCGCTCAGGGAGCAGACAGAGCGGAGAGATAACGGCAAGCTAGAGACATAGCGGGGCAGGAAACTCTTGAAACTCAATGAGGCTGGGCGGCGCGGCGCGCCTGCGTGTCCCACAGCGAGGCGTTGCTGACCACCGCGCGGCGCGCCGCCACGCGCGCGCCGCCGCGCAGGCGCACGCCCGCCGCGCGCCCGCCCTCCAGCTCTATCTCTTCCACGTGCGCGTTGAGGAGCACGCGGCCGCCCGCCTTCTTCACGCCCCTGCCGCGCCGCGCGTCTGAGCGTACCCTAATTCAACCCTAGCTCTATCTCCTCCGCATGCGCGTTGAGCAGCACGCGGCCGCCCGCATTCTTCACGCCCCTGCGGCCGCGCATGGCTGAGCCGCGCGGTGCCCGCGCGTGCGCGCTGCCGCCCCAGCAACGGCAACACCTGCAGTTCAATATTGCGGGCACAAGCGGGCGCTCACAGGGGCGGGCAGACGCAGGCGGGTCGATCGCTCTGGCGCCGCACCTCACAAGCGCGTTTACGATTGCCTGGCTGCCGCCGCGCGGGTACTCCAGGAAGGCAGCCGGCTTGAACCACTCGTTGAACATGAAGGCCACCTCGGCGGCGATGGTCCCGTCGGCTGGCAGGCCTGCGCACAGTCGCAAGCGTCAGCGCCTGAGCCAGTGCATGATCTGCTCACCCTGCTTGCACCTGCCCTCCGCACCGCAAGGGACCGCAGTCGTCAGGCATGCGTTATTCCGGGGTGCCGCTGCACCACAGCCCATCGTTGATGCGGCGACAGCCCCCAGCAGGAGCTCAGAGCAGCGCATGCTGCCCAGCCTCCCTGAATAGGCTAGGGTAGGGGTTGGCAGCAAGGGCGGCAGCACGCCCGAGAGCAGGAAGCAGAGCAGGTCCAGGTAGTTGCGCACGAACGGGTCGCGCACGACGCCGTCCAGCACCTTGGAGAAGGGGCCCAGCAGCTTCAGCGCGTCCAGGCCGCCCTGCGCGGCGCCCAGGCGCGCCCCTGGGCGCTCACGACCTCGTCGACGCCACTGCGCCAGGCAACCTGCGCCACGCTGCAGCGCAGCGGCCGTGCGCGGCGCCCAAGACGCACAGCAGGGCAGCGCACGCGCGACCGGTCCACGCCCTCTAGGGCCGCCTGTGCATGCTGCCATGGCATTCCGTGTTCTTCAGCAGGGCGGTTGAGCGCGACCTCACACCCTATCCTGTTCTGCTGCCTGGCAGAGCTGCGATCGCTCTTGGCGGCGCTTGAAGCGGGGCAGCATGCGGCGCAGCCAGGTGCGCATCCCTAGCCGCCGCACCGTGAGCAGCGATGGCGCGTAGCGCGCGAAGGCAGTCAGCGCCACGCCCGCGTCCGCTCGCAGCGCGGCAGGCGGCAGCAGCGTCGCCGCGCGCGCCAGCGGCTTCATCACACGCTGCAGCTCCTGCGCGCCGCGTCCACACGCTCAGGGTCTCAGGGCATGTCGCAGGCGCGCTGCGGACACGGAACAGCCCCCACTGACCCGCCGCATGTCCGCATGGAGCTGCACCGAGCCGGTCGAACCAAGCAACCACCACGCAGGAATGGGCTACCTAGATTAAGCACTAGAATTGGGAAGTGCGAAGTGTAGCCGCGCCTGCCAGTCGGCAATTCCCGCCGGGGACACCTGGCGCAGCACGTCCACGAACTGGTCGTTGCCGACCTGCGCCCAAGCGCGGCTTGTCATGGGCCGGCCTCGCCGCACCAGCGCAGCTGTCTGCTGCAGAGGCGCAGACGGCCGCCAGGCGCTGGCAGCTCCCGGGGTCGGCCTGCACAGTGCAATTGCAGGACACTGACTTACTATGGACAGCTCTTTGCCCTTCTAATCTTCACCATGGCGGCTGCAGAGTCAGCGACAGGCAGAGCACGACGGCCCTGGCCTGCTCCTGCAGGCGCAAACGCTGCTTTTCCAGGCACGTCCCGCGGCGCCGGGGCCGCGCCTCGGTGAGGAACTGGCCCTCCGGGATGATGACGTTCCAGCGGTTGTACTCGATGAGGTCCAGCGGCTCGTCGATGGCCTGGAGCACGTGCGCGATGGGGTTTGCTCCGCGGCCCCTGACCGCCCGGTCCACACGCGGCATGGGGCGGGGCGCCGCGCCGCCCGGGATGCCGTGGCTCTCCACTACGGTCACCTGCCGCGCCGGGTCGCGCCGGCTCAGCCCCGCGCCGCCCTCCCGCCCGCCGCGCGCCCGCTGCCAGCCAGCGCGCGCCGCGTGCGCCGACAAAGAGGGGCGCCTGAGAGGATACCCTATACCCTATCACGGTGGCGGGCGGGGCGGCACCTGCACGCCGTACTTGGCGAGCAGCGCGGCGCAGCACAGGCCGCCCAGGCCCGCGCCCACTACCACC
>JAABUY010001951.1_pt1 | contig 25823 bp, 20 predicted proteins | sample 5560271 | NCBI WGS metagenome assembly JAABUY01 (sample SAMN10711886, study PRJNA513374) | rock metagenome | isolation source: Antarctica rocks | place: Antarctica: Victoria Land, University Valley | reverse complement strand
GTAGAAGTTCGACCTATATGACGGATTGACCGGGGGGCATATGACGGATCGCCGCGCCAAGGCGAATCGCCGCCGGGGGGGTTGGGAGCGTCATATGCCCATATGACGGTCGGGAATAAGAGGTAGTGTTCTGAAGTGTGTGCATTTCATTTGTCGAATGATCTTGTTTTTATGATCATTGTGCTTCAGATATTCATTTCATGCTTCTAATGTGTCTTGCATTTTTCATATGATTCGCAGTCGTTTTGATTTCATTACTACTTTGAAGCAGCTTTGATTTCAAAAGTCTCTTGTTCAATTTGATGACTTTGTCAAGAGAGTAGATTTCTCGATGATCTTCTGTAGCACTCTGATAATCTTGCACACTCTGTCATTCATCATAGTCTTTTCGTCTAGAGAGCGTTTCAAAGATAAATGTATTCGCAGATAAGCACTCAATGCTTCTGTATTCATTTTCTTTCAAAGTCGTTGAATCGAGAGTTGCATTGAGATTGTTTGTAAACATAGCTCTGTGATGATCGAAAGATGATTCGATCTCTGATGCAGATCAATTCGTACCTCGCACTTGCGTATCATGAACTGTATTTTCTCGCTGTTAAAGACTAGATCAATCGTCGTAAATTGATTGTGAGCTTCGCAAGTAATAGTGTCTGATTTCAGTAATAATTTCAGTCTTGCGTTTATGATGATGTTTAGTAGAGTATCAGTCGTCGTATGACGAGTGAAGCATCTTCGCTTCTTTCAGTGAGAATGATGTAAATTGAAATCTTCTACAATCAGTTGTTCACAGTCATTCTTGAGTAGTTCGTTCAAACAAGAAATGATTGAAAATCTCTCTGTGAATGTAATAAACAGTGAGCATGAGTTGTAGACGTTTAGAAGTCTTAGCGTCTGCGTTTCATCATCTGTGTTGCGAGTTAATATTCTGATTGAGCAAATGTCTGACTCAGCTGTTTCTACTATTCATTGATCGAGTCTTAAATGTTTGTTAACGTATATGCATGTTCTTGATTGAGATGACGAGTTTTTCACTAGATGAAAGAAGTTGTGTGCTGAGCTAAATGACTGCAAGTCGTTGTTGTTGCGATCTTGCTTCTGTATAGCTACTATGTTGAATTCGCGAACTTCTCTGTCAATTAAAAATGATTCTTGAATTCTTAATGATTTTCTGATGTTGTACTGTAGAATTCGTAGAAAAGACTGTTTTGTCATAGAGTTATTCATAGCTGTTATTGACTCTGCGATGAGAAGACTCTTTGTATGCTTTCGATCATCGACAATCTTTCTCACTTTCTGATTGAATGTTTCTAAATCTGCTCAGATGTTGTCTCGTCTGAGTCACTACTCACGTAAGAGAAAAGATTGACTCGTCTCTTCTTAATTTCTACTATCTGTCAAGCTGATTCATTAGCGATTCAACTGCGTGTTTTCAGCATGACTGTTGCTGAGTTCAAGAGATTCATTGAATCAAAAGAATTCATTGAATCTGAAGAGTTCATTGAATCTAAAGAGTTCAGAAACAGCGAGAAGAGTGTGCAATTATATTTAGATGTTTCAGAGTATTTGAACAATCTGTTTCTATAGATTTTGAACGTTTGTTTCATCTGCTGTCATCACTTGAGACAGATGCATCTTCAAAGTTCATGATTTTCATTGCAATTAACACAACGTTTTCTATTCAAAGACATCACACACTTCTTTATATAATGCTTGTCTGCGCACTTTTTGCAGCACTGATTCTTTCTGCAGATCTTAATCATGTGATCAAATTCATAATATCTGAAGCACTATGTGATGTGACAATTCTTTTCAAATAGCTCGCATGCACATTCTTGATATGAGTTCAGCATGCTTACGTTCATTAATCGATTTATCATCGCTTCGATCGCGATCTCTATGATGAGTGATGAATGAGTCTTTTTGCTATTTACTATCTTCTTGAATCAGACTATTCTTCAAACTTTCAAATCTTCATGAAGTCTTGCATTATTTTTAATCATTCTTTCAATGATTTTTTTCTGATTGTTCATGTCTATTGTAATGCATACTTCATGTGTCAGCATTGCGAAGATTTGACGTGCTATGCATGTCGAACTCGTGATTTCTTTTGCTCACATCTGAGTCTTTTTCAGATTTGCTCAAGCATTTGAACTAACTGCATGAAGAGAAATGTCATCACTGTTCAGCTTGCGAAGTAACATGATTAGATTTCTTTGATCTGTTGACACGTTTGCAATTCTCTGTAAAATCTGTTTGATCAACTTCTTCTGTATCTCTTTTATTTCTCTTCTGTTCATTATTTTAATCATGACTTCTCGTTTCTTGCAAAGCAATGATGAATCATTTCTGAGACGTTGCTTTCTTATCGTTATTTCTTTTCTTGTCACATTCGCTCATGACGTAATTTTCATTGAAAGACGTATGCTTTTCTGTGTATGCAACTGCTTGTTAAGCAGTTGAACTGATGTCTTCAGTTTTTGTACATTCTTCGTGATGAACGCGTTCTGATTCGCGTGATGTTTTTCTTCTGAGTCGAGTCGAAGACGTTGAATCAGCTTCAATGTTATCTTTTTTCATGAATAATCTTTGTTCTTCTCTTTCTCTAACATTAATATCTTTATTAGTAAATCAATAATGTTAGCAATGTTCTTTTCATCATTACGTGAGTGTTTCAATTTTACATCTCTGTTTTCTTGTAACAAATCAACGTCGCTCGCAATTGTCTTTGAATCAGCATTGCTGCAATTCATGCAATTCATCGTCGTTCAATCATCTTCTAGATTCACTTTGTCTTGTTTGTAATGCTCTTTTTCAAAATTTGTGATGCGTGCGTTGTGATTGTTTTTTTATTTTATTGCATTATTAAATAAATATTAGTAGTAGTAAATTATATTTTAACAAGTTGAATCAAAAATTCAAGTTAATACTTAATATTAACATCATGACTTGACTTGAATATTTAATATCAAAATTCTAACTTAACTTAAATACTTAATTTCAAAATTCTGACTTAAATCAAGTTTTAATAAGTTGAGAACTTGACTTGATCTTGATGATTCAACTTGACATTATCAGTTTACTAATTTAAATCTGATTTTCAATTTAATCTTTAACAATAGTTTTTAATTTAATTTTTATATATTAATTCATCATGATATGTTGTGACATAGAAAAAATGTTATAAAGTGAAGAAAATGTTGAGAATTAAAAAAGATGCTGAGTTATATCTGAGTTATATTTAAGTAAAATATAAAGCTTGCTTTAATCAATATATAATTAACTCACTAGCATTAACTGTGAATTGATTAAAGTTTGATTTTATTTAATTTTAATACATTCATAATATTATTAAATAATTAGAATAAATATCAAAGTTCTTCAGCTTAATTTTTGTTACGAATGTGTCAAAGAACAAACTCTAATCAATTCACAGTGAACGCTAGCAAGTTCACTGTATATTGATTAGAGCTAGTTAAGAATTTAGTCGAAAGTCGATCTAGATCTGACTCAGATTTAACTCAGATATAACTCAGCATCTTTTTTCTTTTCTAGCATTTTCTAATCAACTTCTATTGTCTTCTAGACAAACACACTTCTTTGTGTTACGAGTAATTAACAAATGTCTATGACAAACACATTTCTTTGTGTCACAAACATCTTTCAAATAAACATTTTTCTTGTGTTTCAACACGTTCTCTTTGAAACTAACGTTGAATCTGAGTAACTACTATATAAAGCGTGTTCTTCTTATTTTTTGTATCTTCTTTCTTCTGTATTCTTAAAGTCTTAGTTATAATTATCTTTATAGATCAAACATTCTAATCACGCACGCACTCTGATTAGTTTCTAGACATGATCTCAACATTACTTTAAGAATTCGTTAATCATATGATACTGATCTTATTATTCATTCAAATTCACTCAATTGACAACGAGATGAGTATAAAGCAATTTGTGTATCTGATGATCAACGACATCGAAAGACAAAACAACATCAAGAAATCAATAGAATCAAGAGATTAAGATCTTGCATTGCTAGAGAATTTACAGCTCATTCAGTATGCACTCGTTCAAATCGATTAATAGAATCAAGAAATTAAGATCTTGATTGCTTGAGAATCATCAAAAAATCTCTCTCAAATCAGCAACACTCTTCTTTGAAGACTAAACAACTTGAACTATGATCTCACTACATATCGTTGAGCATCATTCTTCGCTCGATCATCAACTCTTCGTTATGACTCGATCATTTGTGAAAAATTTCTCTGAGAATTATCAAAGTCTCTATTCTTCTGTCACTTCAGATTCAGTCATCTATTCAAAGTTATCACTTTGCATATTGAAATATCTTAGAATCGACTTCATATGAAAACGTTGTCAATCTTTGTCTCACTTTCAGACTTTCAATGAATTTCTGAAAGCTTCTACTTTCTGAAATATAAAAAATGTAAAGCAGCTACAACACTGAGTCAAACAAGATTTAAAAGTGTTTCTAAAAGATTTAAACAGTCTTCAAACTCAACGAGATCTTGATGTAAAAGCTTGTGAGCTATTTGACAAGATATCAAGCGAACAAATATGAAAGACTCGCTTTGAGAAAATTGATTGAGCAAAGAAACGATCGAATTAATTGAATCAGACACTTCAGAACAAATTGACTGAAGCACAAAATCATCTGCGAGTGACTAGAGATGTTACTTCATCAATCTCTATTCTTTTCACATTCAGCAAGCAATCTCAGAAGCTTTTGAATTCATCTTTGTTTACTGATGAAAAAGAATCTATCTAAGATGATTGACAAGAAAAGATTCGCGACAAGCTAGAAATCAACGTCAATCATTTCGACAATGACAAAGCTATACTAGTTTACATTCATTCTTGAATCAGCGAAGACGCAGTCAAAGTCACTTTAGTCAGACATCAGCAAGATTCATTGAACTCTTATTCAATGATTGATGATCTACTAGATGAACTTGCTCAGCTATATGATGATTCTGACAAAGAGACAAACTTTCGAAGAGAGTATGCTAATCTCTCTCAAGAAAAGAGCAAATTCAACGATTTCTATTCAATGTTTCAACGTCTGTTCTTTTATCTAAAGTATCATGAAAAGCAATTGATCATTGATTTATGAGACAAGATAGTTTATCATCTTCATGCAGCTTGAAGTAATCAATTGATTCAGTCAGAATCTTTGAATGAAATTCGTGACTATCTGATTCATTTGAACAGTGAGCATTGAATCATGAATGACATAAAAGAAAAGAAATTCATGATCAAGATCAGAAAGCAAGTCATCTTTGCTGAGAAATGAGATTCATTGAATTCATATAGAAAAATCGAAGTTATCATATCAGTTGACTCGTCAAAATCGCGCAGCGTGACTTTGACTAGCGTCAAAGAGATAGATATACAAACTGAAAGCTGTTTCATTTGTCATAAGTCAGATCATTCTTTTAGAGAGTGCTCTGATTGAACTTCGAGAGTCAATGCATTAAAAGATGACGAGTTTGATTGATCTACATCGAACTCTGAATCAGATTCTGATTCAAAAAACTAGTTATCTTTTTCAGAATCATTGAAGAGATAAAGATCATATTTTTGTGCAGTCAAATCGAAGTTCTATCGAAAAAAACTATTTTGAGAAGTCATTTCTGATCAATGCTTCTCTTATCTCTCAGAGCAATTCTTTCAATCTTCGCTCTTTGATAAACAGTGATTTCATCATCTACACGCTGATACATGACAAGCTAGTCGATAAAGTATGTCAGAAACTTGAAATACAATCTATATTGCTAGCAAAAGAGAAGTTAATACGAGAATATGATGAAAAGCTAGCTAGAAAAACTATTACTCATAAGATTCTACTCAATCTTACGATTGAAAGTCATAAGAAATTGACTGTATCAATGCTGATAGTTAATATCAAGCATCATGAAGCTATATTGAGCAAACTCTGAATGAATAAAAATGAAATATTATTGAACATGAGACATGATACTATCATATTCTCTGATCAATTAGATATTTCTATTTCGATTTTTTCGATTTCGTCAAATATGAAGCACTCAAGTTGATTGCAATCAACTTTCACTTCTTCAGTGACTCATAGCAATGCTTCAAAGATTCTCAAGCGCTCAGTTTCGATCATTCAGAAAAAGTCATTTTCGATTCAAAACATAGACGTTGTCTCTTTTCAAGTACTAGTAAAACGAAAAAAGAAGAATCAGATCAAGATTTTTGCTATGTTCATTGAAGACATCGATAGAGAAATCGTCTACAATACTCAATGTAAACTAAATGTCATAGACATCTTTTCAGTCAATGAAACGACTCAGAATCTAGAAGATATTAAAGTCAAGCTATCATCAAAGTATCAAGATTTTCTAGATGTTTTTGATCGAGCTCAAGCAGACAAGCTATCGTCTCATCATTCATATGATCATAAGATAGAGCTTACTAGTGACGTAACATCATTTCGCTGTTGAGCATATCAAATGTCTCTTTACAAGCTTCAGAAAGTAAAGAAATATCTGAACAAGAATCTTTTCAAAGAATTTATAATCTCTAGCAAAGCTTCATATTTCTCACTCGTTCTGTTCATCTTAAAAGCAAATGAAGATCTACGATTCTGCATTGATTATCGAAAGCTCAATGCTATTATCAAAAGAAATCGCTATTCTCTATCGCTCATAAATGAGATAATCAACAAAATAGTTGATTGCAAGCATCTGACTTGATTAGATATTATTTCAACTTTCAACAAACTACGAATGCATTCTGATAGTGAGAACTACACTGTTAGAACTCTTTCGCATGAGATTATGTAACAGCAATAATTAGATAATCATTGAGTAATCAGAGTCTCGAAGTGATCGCTCTGATCGCTCGAATCAGAAGTGATCACAGTGAGCATGACGAGCATGATGCTCATCTCGCTCATCTTGCTCGAAAATGATCAGAGTAATCATTCAGAGCAGAGACGACTTGGCACGATTCTTCTATGTCTATATAACGATAATCGTTTTCTTAGATAGAAGCTTCGTGCTCAACTCATGTAATAGTCAATACAGTCTATTGTTTTAGCTATTTTCAGATCTTCAGTCTAGTGATTAGTTTGTTACTATACTAATCTTTGTTTATATCTTGTGTTGTTAAAGAAACAATCGTTACACTTTGAGCATCTTTCTTTCACAAGATATCAGAGCATCATCTTATCACGATCGTTATGTCATTCTCAGAACGAATCACATTGACAGACATCACTGCATTCTTGAATAGCAAGTCAGCGATTAAGATATTGACATTGAATCTGTACTATGAAGATAGAAATAAGCTTAATGCTTTTCTTATACAAGTGAACGTCTATGTCAGAGCACACAAGAAACTAAGTTCATCAAGTGACAAGATATTGTTTGCATTCTCATACTTCAAAGAAGATGTCTTCAAATGATTTAAATCATTGATAAAGAATCACTTGAAGAATAAGTCAGAAGATCAAGAAGATGAGACTAACAGAGTCTTTGAAGACTTCTCTAACTTTGAGCAAGCAATACGAAGAATGTATGAAGACATAAATGCGAAGCGAATCATCGAACGACAGCTGTATGACATTAAGCAATCAGAATCAGCATTCAAGTACGTCGCTGCTTTTCAATCAATCGCAGCAGAGATCGAATGAGATGACTCGACTCTTACAGCACAGTTCTATAGAGAACTGAAGAATGTGATAAAGAACGAGATAGCTCATACGAATAGATTCGCGACTTTGCACGCTATGATTAGCAAGACAATCGTGCTGAATAATCGACAGTACGAGCGAAGACTTGAAAAGAAGAACAAGATCGCTTATATCTCAATTGCACGAAGCAAAGAAAAGAAGAAGCAACTTTATTATAATTCTCAGTCTATGAAGTTAGACGCTACTCGAAAGATATCAACGAACGCTCGCGATAAAACAGTTCAGCAGAGCAAGACATGTTACACATGCAAAAAGCTAGATCATTTCTTCAGAGATTGTACTCAGAACAAGTACAAGAATAAGTCAAAGCTCTATGATAGACAAGACAAATCTTTCGCAGCAACGAAAGAAGATCAGAAAGACAAGCATCAAGCGTTGTCGTGAACAGCATGTTACGAAGACAACTGTTGCATTCATCTGAGCGATAAGAAAGATTCTGAATGATACTCAAAACTCTCACGAAAGAATCGTTTCTACGCAGCAACTCATTGTCAGTCGAAAGTGCATGATGAGAATAGTAATGAAAGTTCGTTCACTATGATCGCGAGATCAGAGATTTTCGACAGCGAAGCATATGACTCGAACAGATTGAACAGCATTGAAGAAGCTATTCATCAAGCAGTCGAAGAGAGAAATCGACTTAGCGAAACTCTACGAGCATTCACTATTGCAGCAGAAGATGCTCTCAAACAAGAAGAAAATCATCTTGAAGTAAAGAAAGATCTCAGAAAGCTTACAAATCAAGTGAGTTTTATAAGCATGTACAACGAATTGTACACTCTCTTTAGACAGAAAGAGAAAGATTTTTCACAACGCATGCAACAGATCAAGAATGAAATACATCAGACTATTTATGACTTAGTTCAAGATGAGTCGATCGCATTGTGTAAGAACATTCGATATCGTGACATAGTCATGAAGAAGTCATTCACAGAAGTCAAGTTCATCAAGCAAGAAGAATATGTACTTTTCGATGAAGATCATATATTCAGAGAACTTAAACAGATGACAAAAGTCATCAGAGAGAGATTTGACTTGTGTGATTCAAAGAAATATTCACAGAAGAAAGTCAATTCGAATCAATTTCAGTACATAAAACAAGTACTTGAAAAGCAAGCTTCTAGTTCAAAAAACTAGAAGACTCTTCAATCAATGAATCATCGAAGAAGTCTAGTTAAGAATCGAAAATCAAAAGCATATTTATCTTCACAAGCGACTCAACGCAGTTACGAGTCTGAGTCAAGATCAACAATCATACAGCACGTTTATTCATTGACAGTGACTGTATGAAAAACTACATGTTCTCAGAATTTGCTAGAGAAGCGCAAATATCTATGCAGAAGAAGAAAGAATCTTACAATCTGCAAAACTTTGATGAAACACTCATGAAGTATAACAACGAACTAATAGATCAAGAGACTCAACTTCTTCACTTGAGACTTGAACGTCATTGAGAAAAGTTGCGTTTAGACGTTACGAAGCAGTCAGGCAGCGATATAGTTCTAGACATATCATGACTTCGTACGATCAATTCGATGATAGATTGAATCAATGAGACAATTGCTTTTCTTCATACAGAAACGACGCGATTGCACTCAATATTAAAGTCATCAGAGAGTGTGAAAATCTTCGCAATGACAACGAACGATATGCGCAGCGAGTTGAAGAACAGCTCAGATGCACAGATGTTATGAAGCAGAGAGATTAAAAGTAATCTCGCTATCGTTAAAATCTCTAAAGAATATCAGAAATATAAGATTCTGTTTGAGAAAGAGAGTGATCAAGAGGCACTACTCAAACATCAATCGTGAAATCATGAGATCAAGCTCATATATGACAAGAAATTCACGAAACAGTTTATTTATTCATTGTTGACGAAAAAGCTCGACGCTTTGCGACAATATCTGAAGAAGAACATGCGAAAAGAATTCATTAAAGAATCGCAGTCGTCAGCAAAATACTCAATTCTGTTTATTTCAAAATTGAATAAAAGTCTAAGACTATGTGTCGATTATAGAGCACTAAATAACATCACGATTAAAAACAGCTATTCGCTATCGCTCATATCTGAACTGCAAGACAGACTGCAGAGAGCACAGTGATTTATGAAATTCGATATATTCAAAGCATTCAATCGAATATAAATTAAAGAAGAAGACGAGTGAAAGACAGTCTTTTGCACTTGACTAGAACATTACGAGTATTTGATCATGTCTTTCGATCTAATCAATGCTTCAGTCACGTTTCAGACATTTGTGAACAACGTGCTACAACGTTATCTGAATCAGTTCGTCATAGTATATCTGAACGATATACTAGTATATTCAAAGACGAAGAAAGAACATGTGCAACATGTTAGAAAAGTTCTACAGACTTTAAAGAAAGTCGATCTGCGCATCAAGTCAGAAAAAAGTGAATTTCACGTACAGAGTGTACGATTTTTGAAATTCATAGTCACGTCTCAGAGTCTAAGAATGAACTCAAAGAAGATAGAAGCTGTTACGACTTAATCAACGTCAAAGTCAAAGATCGAAGTTCAATTCTTTCTAGAATTCGCGAACTTTTATAGACGCTTTATAGAGAAATACTTCAGAATCATCTCGTCACTTACGAATCTTACGAAAAAGAATATATCGTTTGTGTGAACTGAGAAAGCAGAAGAAGCTTTCAAGAAGCTGAAGAAATTGTTCATCTTTCAGTCAGTACTGATCATGTTTGAATCAGAAAAATCTATTACGCTTGAGACGAAGCTATTAAGACGTGTATTAGTCAATCAGATGATAAGAAACGTCTGCACTCTATTGCTTACTACAGTTGTAAGCTTACAGTCGCTGAATTGAACTATGAGATACATGACAAGAAGCTACTAGCTATTGTTGACTCTTTCAAACAATGAAGAGTGTATCTGAAAGAATCTAGACATCAGATTCAAGTATATACAGATCATAAGAATCTGCTATACTTCACGATCACGAAAGTTCTGAATCGAAGACAGGTCAGATGATTGAAGAAATTGTCATCATACAACTTCAACATTCAATATTGAAAGAAATCTGAGAACTCGAAGATCGATGTCTTGAGTAGAAGAGCAGATCACATGACAGATAGATCACAGATTAATCAGACTATCTTACAACAGAATCAGAATGATTTCATTGTCTACAATAGACAAAATGCAGCTACGCTACAAATTTACAATCAAGATCTTGAAAAATGAATAAAGCTAAAGTTAGCAAAAGACTCAGTCGCGCAGAATATTATAAAGAATATTGCTGACAACGCGAACTTTGAGATAACTAACGAAATACTAACATTTCAAGATCTCATCTATGTTTCAACAAGATGCAGACAAGAGATAATAAGCGATTATCACGAGTCAATGATACACGAACATCAAGATTCAGATAAAATCATTGAAAGAATATCTAGAATCTACTACTTCTCTAAGATGAGAAAACAAGTAGAAGATATTATAAGAAAGTGCAACGTATGCATTCAAACGAAGCATAGTCGACACAGATCTTACGAACTTTTGAAAAGTCTCAGCACATCAGATTGTGCATGAAAAAGCATAGCTTTGAACTTTATAATCAAGCTATCAAAGTCAAAAGAAAGAGTTACAAAAACAATGTACAACTCTATATTGATGATCACAGACAGACTAATCAAGTATGAATATTTCTTGTCATACAAGAAAGCAACATTCGCGAAAGATTTAACTTATACGTTTCTGAGAACGATTGTAGTCAATCATGATTTATCAGATGAGATAATTTCGAATAGAAACAAGCTGTTCACATCGAAATTCTGAAAATCATTAGTGAATCAACTAGAAATTCATCATAAGCTGTTTACAGCTTATCATTCACAGATGAATAAACAAATGAAAAGAATGAATCAGACACTGAAACAGTATTTCAGATGTTATATCAACTATAGACAGAATGATTGAGTACAGCTACTGTCAGTAGCACAGTTGACTTTCAATAGCGCAACAACGAAAGTAATTAGCATGTCATCATTCTTTGCAAACTACGAGTTCAAGTCGAAGACTCTCAAGAAATCGCGTGAGTTTGTGCAAATAGCTCAAAAAACTACAATACAGATCAAATAAATACATTTGTTGCACAAAGAGTTGCAGAAGAACATTCAGTTTCTAAGCAAGCACATGACTCTGTATGCGAATAAGAAAAAAGATAGAAAATCTACTCTTAAAAAGAGAAACAAAGTTTATCTACTAAGACGAAATATCAAGACAAAAAGATCAAGTAACAAGTTGAATCATATGAAACTAGAATCATTTGAGATTCTGAAAGAAAAAAGATCGATTAACTATGAGTTGAATCTTTCAGCATTTATGAGAATACCTTTGATATTTCATATTTTTCTTTTGAAGTTTGCAGACTCGAATACATCAATTCAAACAGAATCTTCAGAAATTGATTCAGAGAGTCAGAACGTCAAGTACGAAGTAGAGAATATACTAGATCGACAGAATATCAAAGATCAGTCTCATTGATTAGTCAAGTGAAAAGATTACGAACATATCGAGAACACTTGAAAATCGAAGAGAAATCTCAAGAACTGTCAGATGCTTCTGTGACAGTTTCAGTTGAGAAACTCAGTCAGTCAAAATCTGATGAAATCTCAATCTGCTCGAAAGACACGTCAAAGAAAAGATCGTTCAGCGATGACTTGCTAGTCTTTCTCTCATCTTTCTCGAGCTCAACAATGTTTCAAAACTCTCGTTCAATCATCATCTGTTTCTTGTTCTTCAGAAACACAAATTGATTTTGCAGACGAGTAACTCTTGCGAAGATCTCTTGCATCTGCTTGTGAGCATTCAGCAGCTCACGAAGAACGCGATTGTGTTCTGTCTTTATTCTTTTTCACTTCATCATCGAGAAAGTAAGATTGCATTTGCGATCGAGATGCACACACTCGATGCAACGATTGATTTCGTTGTCAACACGACATTTCTTTTGCAAGTGACTGCAGTGTTCACAAGAACGCATGACAGCACGCTCAGAATTCGTACGCTCAAGAAAATCTCTGCGACGCAAGATAGAGTTTTTGATTGTGCGATGAGAAGACATGAAGAAAAAGTGATTTTCAAGATGAAAATCTTAGAAGAAAATCTAGTGTTAGAACTCTCTCGCATGAGATTATGTAACAGCAATGATTAGATAATCATTGAATAATCAGAGTCTCGAAGTGATCACTTTGATCGCTCGAATCAGAAGTGATCACAGTGAGCATGACGAGCATGATGCTCATCTCGCTCATCTTGCTCGAGAATGATCAGAGTGATCATTCAGAGCAGAGACAGCTTGACACAATTCTTCTATGTCTATATAACGATGATCGTTCTCTTAGATAGAAGCTTCGTGCTCAACTCATGTAATAGTCAATACAGTCTATTGTCTTAGCTATTCTCAGACCTTCAGTCTAGTGATTAGTTTGTTACTATACTGATCTCTGTTTATATCTTGTGTTGTTAAAGAAACAATCGTTACATACACTATCTTTATCATCGCTTTAGAAGCATATAAATCAAAGATGTTATCTTTCAAACTTATCAATGATTCTGTCTCGTTTCAGCAGTATATGAATAACGTTCTTTGAGACTTTCTAAATGACTTTTATCAAGTCTATCTAGACGACATTCTAATCTACAGCAAAACTCAATAAAAACATTGACAACATGTCAAGATGATATTAAATCATCTACGAGAAGCTGATCTACAAGTAGATATTCAAAAGTGCAAATTCGACGTAGAAGAAACTGTTTTCTTAAAAGTCATAGTTTCAGAACAAGATCTTCATATGAATTCTATTAAAGTAAAAGTCATAGTCAACTGAACTACATTGATCAATCTAAAAGAAGTTCAGAGCTTCGTGAGATTTGTTAACTTCTATTGTCATTTCATTAAGAACTTCTCGAAGCTAGTCAAATCATTCACTCAGCTGACTAGAAAGAACACGTTTTTTGTTTGAAACGAAGTCTGTGTTCAAGCTTTTGACAATCTAAAGAAACAGATCAGCTCGATCTCAGTTCTACGACATTTTGATTCAAAACAACAGACTATTCTGAAAATTAATATCTCTGACTACGTCAAAGATGAAATACTATCTCAGTATGATGATGAAAGTGTTCTTTACTCAGTAGCATTCTACAGCAAAAGCATGATTCTCGCTGAATGTAATTATCACATCTATGACAAGAAATTGCTAGTCATTATTCGATGTTTTGAACATTGAAGACTCAAGCTAGAATGCACAGAGCTGCTCATTCAGATGTTCATCGATCATCAGACTTTGAAGATCTTCATGAAAAATAAACAGTTAACTCGATGTCAAGTCAATTATCTAGACATTCTATTCAAGTTTAACTTTCAGATCATTTTTCAATCAGGCAAAATGAACTCTAAAGTCGATGCTCTAACTAGAATGTCTCTGATCGACGTCTCTGAATCAACTCAGCGTACTGAAAATCGCTATCAGATCATTCTGATACTCAATAGAATAAATATTCTAGCTATCGAATCTGAGATTGATCTCTATCAGTGAGTAAAAGATGTCAATAAGACGAATGAGCTTTGCAATGAGTATAAACAAGCTATAAGCGAAAACAAGCTCAAGTTACATAGCACTGAATTGAAGCACTGCGAGATCGTTGACAACATTCTGTTCAGAAAAGATCTACTGTGAGTTTCTGAGAATATGCATACGAAATTGCTAAAGAAAATTCATGATCAGTCTTTCATCTTTCACTCTGACAATCGAAGAACTATTGATCTAGTTCAACGTTTCTATTATTGATCAGATCATTAAGCAACGATTAGACGTTACATTTGAAACTGTCATGTTTGTCAACAAAGTAAAACATTTAAAGATAACATCAATGAACTTCTTCATTCTCTCTTGATTTCACAGAAACGCTGAAAGAATATAGCTATGAACTTCATCACTGAGTTATCTTTATCAGAAGATTATAACGTCATTTGCACAATCATATGTTGACTCATCAAGAAACATCACTATGTTCTCTGTCATTGAGAAGATGAAAGCATCTCAGTCGAAGAAATGATTTGAATCATGCTATAAAACATCTATTGACTTCATGATCTATCTAGTTCTATTGTTTCAAACAAAGACTCTCAGTTCATATCAATCATGTGACAAAGTCTTTGCAAGCGACTAAAGATCACAGCTAGTCTATCAACAGCTTATCATTCTGAGATCGATGATCAATTGAAACGAGCTAATCAAGATGTTGAATGCGAACTAAGAATCTACTGCAATTACATGCAGAACGACTGAGCAAAATGACTATCAATGATAGAATTCAGCGAGAATTTCAATATTTTCTCGATTATCTCAATGACTTCGTTCTACTTCAATAAGAATTTTCACTTACGAATGAGTTTCGATTCAGATACGACTGATTATGAAACTATTCATGAATGTTTTGAAGCTAGAAAAGCAAACAATATTGTCATTTGAATGAAAGAACTTCTTATCTTCGATCATCAGCAATTGAAAAAGATGAAGCAGATCATTGAAGCTCAGATCAATAAACATAAACAAAATGTCATCTATGAAGTAGACGACTGAATTTGATTATTCTTTAGAAACATAAAAGTAACTAGATCATGTAAGAATTTGAAAGATAAACAGCTAAAACTCTATCAAATCACTGTCAAAGTTGATATCTTCTATCATCTTCATTTATCAATAAGCATGAAGCAGCTGCATTTGATGTTCAGTTCAAAGCTATTATGTTCTTATTTTGATGATCTTTTATCAGAACAGCATTCAAAATCATCTAGATCTCTCACTATTGAAGACGATGAGTACTGAGAGATAGATGACATTCTGAACTTTAAATGATATTGAGATCGAATATAATACAAGATCAAATAAACGAGACTAGATCGAGACAATGAATGATACTATGTCGATAAAGAAGAATTTGAGAGCTCGAAAGAAGTTCTAGTCAAATTTCATAAGTTTTATTCAGACAAGTCACACTAAATTGAAAAACAGTGAAAATTTTTGCGTTTCATTTGTTCTATTCATGCGAACATGAATTTTCGAAGGGAAAAGTAATGTTACGAATGTGTCAAAGAGCAAATTCTAATTAATTCACAGTGAACGCTAGCGAGTTCACTGCGTATTGATTAGAGCTAGTCAATGATCTAGTCGAGAGCTGATCTAGATCTGATTCAGATTTGACTCAGATATGACTCAGCATTTTTTCTCTTTTCTAACATCTTCTAATCAACTTCTATTGCCTTCTAGACAAACACACTTCTTTGTGTTACAAGTAGTTAACAGATGTCTATGACAAACACATTTCTTTGTGTCACAAACATCTTTCGAATAAACATCTTTCTTGTGTTTCAACACGTTCTCTTTGAAACTAACGTCGAATCTGAGTAACTACTATATAGAGCGTGTTCTTCTTGTCTTTTGTATCTTCTTTCTTCTGTATTCTTAAAGTCTTAGTTATAGTTATCTCTATAGATCAAACATTCTAGCCACGCACGCACTTTGATTAGTTTCTAAGCACGATTTCAACAATTTTAAGATTTCATGATTGCATGCATGTTAAAAGAATAATTTTATAATTTTATAGTTGAAGACTTAGTGTGAAGTACTGTAAGCTAGAACTTAACTAGCTAAATTGCATCTTTCAGCTGCTCAGAGAATGATATTGAGAATAAGAGATAGAGCTTGAACATGTTAATAAATCATGTTTCAACGACTTAAGTAAAAGAGCAATGAAAAAGAGAAAAGAAAATGAAATTTATAATCAGGGAAAATTCGCGTCATCTCTTGAGTCTCAATATACTTTTCTTTCTTTCTGAAAACGAAAAAAAAAAATTATGAACACTTCGCCCTCATTTTTACCACAAGACAGAATATTCACAAAAGTTTTCCTCAACGGAAATTTATTTTTTCTTTATTCACTCACCATTTCTCCTTCACCCCGCCTCTACGACTTTCTTCACCCCTCCTTCGCCCCCCCTCTCAACTCACCACCCGATACGCGCCCTGTCTCACCGTCCCATTTTCCCCATCCCCATCCCCATTCCCCCAACCCCCGGGCTCAAATTCGCCCCCACCCGTCCCCCACCTACCCTCTCCATATCCTTCAAAATATAAAACTCCAAGGTTTGCGCCCCTAACTGCGCCTCAAAAGCCTCAAGCGCCTGAAACAAGACCTCCAGCATACTCCACAGTATATACCTGGTCGGCTCGACCGTCAGCTGCACGCTGCCAAAGACCCAGCGCAGAATGCGCACTTCGCCACGGTCGAGGATGGGGCCGTTGCCGTGGTGGAGGATTTGCTCCCTGACATCCCTTCTGGCGATGTGGACGCAGCGGAGAAGCACTTGGCCCGAGATAGTGCTGCCGCGGTTGAAGAAGTTGATGGTGATAATGGGGTTGTCGGGGATGAGGGCGCTTTTGAGAGGGGAAGGGTAAGTTAGGGGTTTGGTTGGGTCTTGTGGGGGGTGGGGGGGAGAGAGGAAGGGGCTAGACTTACTGAAGGCTTGGGTTTTGATGTGTGTGGTTTGTTAAGACCGATGATAAGTTGAGGTTTGGGAGACCGAGGTAATGTGGCGGTGTGGGGGTGGAGAAGACAGTTATCCGGCCAAGAATGTTTAGCTGAAATAGAAGAAAAATAAGGTACAAGGTTACAGAGTACATGGCGAATTGATGGCTACCAGTTAGAAACCAAGTAAGGGTTGATGAGGAGATTCTGCAAGCATGGAAGAATAAGAAGTACGAGGCCAAAGCTTTTTCAAAGAGTAGACCTTGTTCAGTGCATGAAAATGACGCAGTAAGCACAGCGAACAGTCAAGCAGAATAGAGATTGAAAACAAATCATCGGACCTCTAATGCTTTTGTCTGCGCCGTCGGCTAGTTGATCGCGTAGAGATGTTTGCGGCTGAGTTAGAGGCGCAAACGCGAGTGGTTTGAAAGCCTCCGAATCTCTAAATGTAGACGTCTTCTCTGATTACCGCGTCGCTAATAGAGATAGTCTTGAATGCAGCCTAGACGTGCTCGATGCTTCGAGCAACCGTAAGATCTTGGTTGGTGGGTACAGTTGATCATCGGAAGACCTTGAGAACGCACAAACTCAGCGCACACTGCGGAAAGCACACAAACCTACTATCCCAAAGTAGTTCAATTTTTAGTGATGTTCACTAACAAAATTATAAATATTTGAGGTTTACATTATATATTGCAAACAAAGATGTGATCAGCAAAATCGTTTTCAATCCGCCGAGGGTGTAAGAACTATGGTATGCTGCAATGCGCAGCATATATTGATATATGACTTTTGTAAGGCAACCTCTGACTTCAAGCGATTAATTCAATGTATCTTCCCCTCACTTGTATGCATGCAAGATTTCTCTCGAAATGTCTGCAGCCTGTGCCGCAATTAGTCTGATTCTTCTGTTGAAATTTCAGGTGTGATTTGGTTGGTAATCTTCGCCCTATAGGGCTGGGGGCCGCTAGTAGAGATTTCACCTTCCGCCTTCTAGATAGACTTCAATCCAGCTTCAACCTCGTCTACTAAATGCTTTATATGACCTCGTATTCCAACATCTTCAAGCATCATTTGCGAATTTATTTACGCTCGATAAGACTATACAACAACTGTTCCGCTTCCGTCATCTGAATTGAGACACTGCGGGATCTTGAAACAGCTCGCATCATCTTGAACAGTCGTATACGTCGCCCACCACTGCTACATCGCCTTATTCCTCTATATCACGAATGCCTCGTTGTCATGATTTGCTTTTGCTTTGAATGCTGACACATAATTGCGGCTGGTTTATTCTCAAATACAGCTTCTGCTCTTATGTGAGCTGCTTGCCCTTGAATGAGAAAATTTAGTGTTTTCAAAGAACAATTACCTCTTTCACACTAATTGTAAAATACAAATCATATAAGCTTCAGGCCCGCCTCCCTCAGAGGGCGATGAGCAGAAAGGTCTTGCCAGTCTAGCCACACTAACCGTCATCTTTAGTCTAGGTACAATTCTAGTAATCCTTCGACTGTATGTCAGAATCCGAATGCTTCATACTCTCTGGTGGAATGACCTTCTCATAGTGGTGGCGACGGTAATCCATTCAATGCAAGATGGTTGATGACTTTTATAACGATATTCGGGTCGCCGCGCTCGCTGCTATCTCCATCGCTGCTCGGGAGGTTTACCTTGGCCATGGTCGGCATGCATACCAATGCCAATTGGACAACAGATCGTTGTTGGCAAGCTTCAAGCATTCTTTCAAATACCCGTTATGATCTCTTAAGGTTGTACAAGAATATCAATCGCTCTGTTTCTGATGCGACTTTTCGTGAATGATCAGCGATGGAAAGTCAAACGGGTCATGTATTCTTTTATAGGTTTCCTTGCGGCAGTCAATGAAGTTTGTGTTGTTGGAAACAGGGGAGTTGGTAACCTCCGCCTCATAGGGCTGGTAGGGCTGCGGCCTGCTAGTAGAGTTTTCACCTGCTCGCTCCTAGATAGACTCCTAACAGCTTCAACCCCATATACCAAAATGCCCCATATGACCTCGTATTTCAACATGTGTCACTCTTGTTCTGCCACAATATAGCCCTGGGATTGAGGGTAGGTGTTGGATGCAGGATTGGGTAATTTTAGTCACTCATGACAGTTAGCTCGCAATCAACCTTCTCCTGACGCTCATACGCTAAAGCCACTGACTTTGATCCGTTCAAGTCGTCTCAATCTTGTCTGACCTGAGCCTTGCTACGATCGCTAGACGGGCGAGGTTTCACTTGAGCGCGGACTGACTGAAAAACATGAGATGATATTTCGGATCTAGTCACATGGGGGCTGTAACTTTCCATTATTTCTCGAAAGTTGGTTACAAACTGACTTCTGATCGCACATAGTCTCGAGCAGAACGTAGCTATAATCGCTGCCACCGTTCCATCTCTGCGTCCGCTTTTTCGAGTAAACTGGGACCGAAGTAGATACACTGCTCAAGTTTCTAGGCGGACTACATATCACAAGAACAGAAGTACCAATGACCGTCACTGAATCGACGCTTCTCTCGACGCAAACCTCTTGAATCAACCTAGTACGCAGCAGCCCAGCAACTTTCTAGGGAAAGGAAACAACATCACTTCATTACAAGATATCCCACGGAATAATGAAGACGATATCAATTAGTCAAAGATCATCCGAAGGCTCCGAAGATCGCGCGAACGGGGCCCAGGCAATGTTGACGTTGAAAGAACAATTCATCAACAACATAGTCTAGACCGCGCAGATACTTCTGACGTATTGAGAATGACGAAGAATCTGTTTGAAAACGAGGCTGATCCTTATTCCCGGGAGCTAAGCCATACATGTCATTCCCTTTCAGAAATTTGCGATCATGCGGCTTGAGTCCGTATTTGAAAGCTGAGCTTCTCTGCACCATTGTCTCAGCGCTTCGGCTCAACCATTCTATCTTGACGTGACACTCTATTAGTATATTTGATGATGACCCTGCTATGTTGACGCCTACTCGTGTAGGTGAGCTATTGATTGACCACCATAAGTAATGCGTTCGCTCAGCTAGCAATTCATGATCAACTCATTACATGAACAGCTTCATGTTGCAATAAGGAGAGCCGGGAGACGAGATAGTGTGAGGTGGTCAACTACTACTTATGCGAAGTTCAGACCTTGGCAGGATCTGATGACACAGTCTTCTCCACCAACTTGGCGTCCGTCTTTTTCCTCGCCTCCTGCACCTTCCCCAAGAACCCATCCTCTCCCGCCGTCTTGTTAGTCTGATGATCCCACTCTTCATCATGCCTTTCAATTTTCCCCTCCCCGTTCATATGTAGCGTCACCTTTGAATTGACGGTCTTCTCCGCTCCCTTCGACTTGAACGGAACAGCCGACTTGAAGACATAGTGCTGAGTAAGGTTGAGTGCCAAAGCATTAGGTGGCGAATCGGCCAGAACATCGCACTTTTGGGTTGTGGATTCGGCGAAAAGTTTTGGCATGCCATTGAATTGGGACTTGATGCTGTCTAGGCCTTTGGCGATGCTGACTGGGTCGTGGAAGACGGCATCAGGGGTATAGTGGGAATAGGCTTCTTCGCTGGGGTTGAGCTGGTAAAGCTGTAGGATGTCATCGATGAGGCTTTTCTCGTTGGCGGTGGGGGGGCGCGAGGCATGAACGCCTGTTGAAGATTCGGTGGCCATGGTGGCCATGGTACAAGGCGTCGTAGTTCACCTTATGTGGAGAAAATTTCCATAGATTTAAGAGACCATGAAGCTGAAGCTGCAGAGTAAAGTCCTTGAAATCGATGACGAGGACTATGACGGCATCAATATGGGAAAATGGGACAGACCTCGGCTCTTCCCACGCCTAACCTCTTCTGACGTCTCTGCAATAAAACATGACACTCTTAATACTGTGATCAATTCCACAGCGATTTTTCAGCACCCCTCAACGTCAGCCGTGAATGATGTTACTTAAACAAGTCGAAGAGATGTCCTTTGTTATTCCTGCAATCTACGCTTTTCGCTGAAACTCGCCAGGTAAAAATCGCTGTGTAGTGACCATACACTACTATGCTCCGGCTAAGTAGCGGCATGGTAGGCGCCTTTTTCCGCTACGGTGAATGTTGCAATATGACCAAGAACGATGCCATTCATTCCATGTTGTAGCGATTTCTGCGTTGACTTGGAATTTCCACCTTCGAGCAGGTTAATCGCGAAAAAGACACGGTAGCCAGCTGTGCAAAAGAAGTCCTAGGCTGTCTTCTCTCACTTGGGGAGCCCTTTATCGATCGATACTATTATGCCGCATCAATGTGTTTCCCGGAAGCAAATCTTTTATCTCTTATTTTCTTCTTAGTGCTGACGCAATGATGCAGGGAACCATCCGTAGTCGAGGGCACCAGATTTGCTGTCACCAAGCAGATAGAGTCTCTCTGCTATTGATCATGTGATATGCTGTTGGATACGTTGTAAGCAGTCTAGCTCAGCCGGACGTGATAGACTCTCAGACTACCCAAGTACCTATCACCCTTGATGAATCCTTCATAACGGACATTATCCACTGACGATCACTCGAGCCTGGTGTCGCAGGTGGCTCAGCCTGACCTTGAGAGAAATGCATAAAGGCTATGGGTGGACATAGGGTGGCTCATACCAAAGTGTATCTCAAGCCATTGTAATCACTTTCTCCGCTGCCGCTTAGTCCTTGATTGCGTAGTATCCTCCGATTGCGCCCTGAGTCGTTTTCTGAGAGCGTTCGATGTCTGCACTGGAAATAGAACTTGGCTCTGCATTGGCGAGAATGTTCCGCCCCTCAACATGTCAGATGAATTACCCATTCCTGATGGAGCTCTGCTCGGTGCTGGTGTCGCTGTTCTACTCTTCGGCACCGCAACAGTCTGTCCGTACCGATAGAAATTAACGTTCTGTCTGGATTTCAGTCCCTTTGGGTCTCTTTTCAATCTTCTTACAAGGGCTTTAGCAGCATCGCTGAACAAAAAACGAAGCTCATTTGCTCCGTATGCAATTAGTATTGTTTTGAAGGTTCTAATTACTGTCTCTCGATCAAAGTTGCTGTGTTTCTGAATATACAAAAATTCTTGATACTCGAACCTTCATGAATAATCCAGTATGATGAAGCACTCCTTGTCGGGTTCTCGAGTGGCTCGATGAATGCGAATTGTAAGACCTTCGGTACTAGCTACTACTGAAAAGAATCGTACCTTGGTAAAGAAGTTGTTTTCGTGTTCTGCTCCAGCGTCTCGAAAGAATTCGAACATGTTGTGCAGAGCCTGACTCGCGTTATTCAGACTTTGGCGCTTTCCTACAGTGTCGTCGGCTGAGATGTTTGCCTTTTTGGCCTCAATTGTAAGGAAATGAAACACTCTTTCTCTCCCGGTCTCACGTGTATTCTCGTAGCAGGCAAGACGCTTAGTCGCATTTGGCAGGTTCTTCCACAGGTTGTCGGGTATAAGACTCTGCCTGCGGAAACACACAGCAAGGTCAGGCTTGGGTTGCGTTAGAAATTTCAAGCCCTTCCCGTACGCTCGGGTCGGCATTGGTGGACAAGTCCACGCCTCTTCGACGCTGAAATCAAGGTAACGTTTGTTTCTAGCGCCTCTCTGATAGATAATAGAGTGGCGCGCGATTAAGCTCATCATGAGCGTTCGCTGAAAGAATGCCTCGTTGGATCCTTCGTTGCATCTGGCCTGATCCAAGGTCCAGAGCTGTCCGTGCAATTCCTTTTCGCCGTCCGTTTCCGAAGCGGACTCTTCAGGAGCAAGAAACTTGATATGATCTGCATGAGAGTCAAGTGTCGAGCTTTCCCCCAAATCGACATTACGGTCGTCAAGGCCGTCAGGAAAATCGGGGTGCTCAGCGCCCATTCTCGTAAACTCTCCTGCCTTAATTGGATCCGCAATGATTGCGTCTATGATAGCTACAACTTCTACATCCAGTGGTGGTAGATAGCCCCAATTGCGATAAAATGTTTGCATAGAATCGGTATCCGGTAATAAGAGAGGTAATTCTTCATCGGAATACTCCTGGGAAGACACGTAGCCAATTCGTCGATATTCTGCTGTGAGCGAAGCGTCTATTGCAAGGCTGTCAGGCCGGCTGCTAAGGAAACTTTCGAGCTGATCTTGAGTTGGTGCTCCTTCTTCGACTTTTTGGGGTTTGCGAGACTTTTGAAGAATGCGATCAGGATTTTCTACAAAGAGCAGAGCTGTATCAACGGAAGGTCTTGATCTGAGATCAAATCTGGTAGCACGACGAGGGCTTGAAGCTGTCTTTGAGGAGCCTATCGCCTATCGTTGGTCAGAGTGTGCTACTCTGAACATTTAGTGTCGCTTTAAAGAGTGCTTGACCAATTGTATCTCTAACGGCAAGCATCTACTTGCAATCTCAGTGACAGTAAAGAGAGTCTTACCTTTTTGTGTCTCTCTCGATCGACCGCTTCGACGGGTCTTGAAACCGTTTGAGACTTGGACCCGAGATTCTTTCCCTTTCTACCTCGAGACATTGAAGGCGCAATGAAGACGCATTGATTCCAGCTGTTAACCTTAAGCAACACCCTTACGGAGTAGAAATGCACGTCAAATTTATCAGATACAGAAAGCAAGTCTGTGAGCTTTCTTATTAATGAGATAAGATGCGTCTTTTGTGAATGCGGGTCCACGTGGCGGCATTCATCAGCAACGCACAGGCTTCTATTGGTCTCAATGGTCGGGGCTATCGATTCCATGCATGAACCTCCCTCCTTACTTTCTCTTATCAAGACGGGTACATATATCCATAGCGGTCAAGCCTCAAACGGGCCGCAGGCTACTATAGCTCATTCGTCAGAATTCCACCATGTCTACTCGATATAACTACGTGCATGCTTACCTCGTACATAAATCAACTGTTCTTCTTGTGCTTTGTAATATCAGTGCGCATGCCCTGTTCTTGCAGTATTGCTTCGAACATGCTGAGTTAACGCGCAAAATATACTCTTTCAAAGAGATTGAAAGGAATTACGATCGAACTCGTTGTTAGAAGACTGCTTTTCAGCTGGCTGATCGCAAGCCAATTCTCTGATCGTTTTTGTCGAAATCCAGGAGTACCTTAGAGAAGCTAAACTAAGCGGGATGAAGTTCTGGGCAGCCCTTACCAAAAAGACAAGGATAGGCTGCCGTGGCTGCCTACACTGTTACATAAGCTCAGTCCTCGGATCATAGAACTACATTCAGTCCAGCACGACTTTCATGATGGTCTGCAGTGTTTCCGATTAACATTCACTGGGTAACTCATCAGGCTGCGTAACCACAGAATATCGCTCTTGAAAAAGTGCAGACCAAACACGGTCAAATCCCGGCAGAACCGCGTGATAAGTTCTTGAGATACATTCAAGCCAATCACCACCGTTGTGCCTCTCAGTACGTGCGGAAATTGAGGCTGAAGTTTATAACTCAGCTCTAGCCCTTCGTGTATGACTCAAGTCGTGATATGAAGGCTGATCCACGCACTCGGCTTTTACGCTGTGAGTCTTTAATAGAGCTTAGCTCTCTTCGTCGCTCTCGAACTAGAGCACAGTTGAAGCTTAAATCCTAATAGAGTTCTCTTTGGAAACGCACACTTTGCCAAACATGCGTCGAGAGTCTTCATTGAGACCGAGGCGCCATTGGTTCCTCTATGTTTGATCGAAGTATGACCAGTATCTGGAAAACATCAGAGAGTCACTACCTACGAGATTGTCGAAAAGGCTCGACTATTTATCGTGTGGAATCGAGATTTCTGCCGCAAGTTTGAGTTTGATTTGTATGATGATTCATGGTAATCTTTCCCTCTTTTCGACTATAAACTCCTAGATGAGTAGAGAGGCAAGATTCCTTCTATCATGCCTAGCACTCTGACATCAACTTCTGCCACAGGGAAGATGACACAGTTTAGTCGACGGCATTAAGATATCATGTCGGAGAAAAGCCTAAGGAGGCTGGTTATTGAAATCGTCTCCGTCTTTACGACAAGCTATCATACAAACAAGAATGTCAGGAAATTACTGTCTTGGTGACAGTCACGACGTATGACGGATAGTTTCTCCTTTAGTGGCTATCAACCTCAATGGCAGTCGTAGTGATGCAGATTCATGAGAAATGCTATAGGTCAAACAGAGGTCTTAGGGTGAGCGTAATTGTGTTTTCATGCTATCGTTATATAATTAGGAGGCGGGGTGGCCAACCACCATCACTTTGAATTCTCATGGTAGGAGGAAGCACACATTAACCTCGTGATAGATTCGGACACAACAAAAAGCTCGATTGTATCAGCTTCTAGACATCTTGGGATTCAGTTGCAAAGAAAATCAACTCTGTTTCACCAAGTAACTGTCAAAGACCACAGGTATGTCATTCATGCCACTGTAAAACTAATTTTACCATTTTCGACATACGTACGTCATGCCATGTGTGGGGAGGTGCGGTTCTAATAGCGTAATGAATATCTAGAAGACTGAATATTGCTGTAGGGTAGGTGACTAAGAGGAGTACCTGGA
>JAABUY010001950.1_pt1 | contig 25830 bp, 29 predicted proteins | sample 5560271 | NCBI WGS metagenome assembly JAABUY01 (sample SAMN10711886, study PRJNA513374) | rock metagenome | isolation source: Antarctica rocks | place: Antarctica: Victoria Land, University Valley | reverse complement strand
GGAGGAGTATGATAGAGACCGTGAGCGTAAGTACTGAGAAAACAAAGAGTCCTCGTCAGGCATGGGGAGTTTGTAGTCTTTAGCAAATCCTTCCGTAACTCAAGCTCGTCACACAGTCCTTTGTATTAGGTGCTTTATCCCGGACCAAAGTCTTCTATCAAGGATAGATGATCGCTATCGGGAGGGGACGTTGGCCCGTTACAAGTCAATTCCGGTGGATCACGTGGACTATCACCGGTAAAAATGTCCGTGAAGGAGACCTTGGACAATATGTGTGGGGTCGTTGGGAGATATTCGATCTATTAAATGGCGTGGAGATGACTTATTAATCCAATCGATCTTCGGAGGGTCTTTATTTTGCTTCGAAGACTGTAATCTCTGTCTATCTCTGTCGCAAGGGCAGTCTTCAACGATTGGGGCTTCTGCGCCATAGCGAAGATTGTCGACCAAGCTTCGAACTTCAAGTCTCCCTTGTGACTGCAGATTGCTGCTAGCCGGTCTTTGAGGGAGCGCTTCGTTCAGAGTAGCAGAGTCATGAAGGAGCAAGCAATTCCACAAGGAAATGAAAACCAAACGTAATGTTGTCAGTGCTGCACTTCTCTGGTCGTCGGCGACCAAATGACAGTATTCTCTGCAAGCGTTGCCTCGCTGTGACTCACCAGTAGCCACTGGGCTTCACTTCGTTGATCGATGACAGTCAGTAGGTGTAGCGGCAGCAAGCAGCCTTGCGGTCTGCTTCCCGCGCATGCATACCCTGTGGCATACAGCCAGCTTGAGTAGCCCTTACAGTCCATCACGCGTATAGCCTGTTGTCTAACACCAAGGAATCAATAAATAGCTGGCTTGTGGCCGTGCAGGACTTTCGGATTAGCTTAGCGCTGCTCTTGCCAGGCTCACCGAGCGAATGGAAAAGGGCTCCTGGACAGTATGTTCAATTCAAAGCTTCATATCTGGCAGCTTATTAATTGCCGTGTCCGCGTGAAACATTATCTTCGAGCTCATCGACTGCGTCAGAGAAGTCATCATCAAGCGATATACAACATATCCCGCAAAAAGATCCGTTTCCATCCCCCTGCTTTCCAACAGCAATAATAGATGCTACTAGCGCGGCAGCTGTTTGACGAAGCTGCTGGTCTGTTAGGAGCATTTGCTGAACCCAATCTAGCGTTCGGTTGTCCGATATATTCCCTGTTTCTTCAAGTTCTACAACAAGCTCAAGCAAGCCAGCAGGATTTGTGCGGACAAATTCTTGCCGAGATCCATGCCTCTTAAAAAACTCGTACATGAACTCGACGGTCTTCCCTTTCAGGACAGCAATCATCTCCAGGAATACAACGCCTAGACTCCAGATATCGGACGCCGTGTTTCGTGGTTCGAGCGCGGCCACTTCAGGCGCGCAATATCTTCGAGTCATCCCATTCACCATGCTGACCGTGGTGCTACCGTCCGCGTCTGTGAAGTCGAATGATAGACCGAAATCGGTGAACAGGACATTTCCACGATGTACCAAGATGTTGCCAGGTTTGATGTCCTTATGCCGTACGTTATGCTCATGCAGGAACTCGAGTGCTCTCGCCAGACAACCAAAGAAGGTACGCAGCTCCCCATGCTTGACTGTGTCGGCCCGCGCCAGGTAGGTGGAGAGGTCCATCTCTGCAACTGGCGACATTATTAGTCCCATGTACCTGGGATCGGTATAGCTTCCCACGAACTCCACCACGTGGTGGTGCTTCAGACGCTTCAGGATTTCGATCTCGCTAACAAACTGTTTAAATCCTTCCGTTCCCTGTCCACCAAACGCCTTGTTTCGGGGTACCCGCTTCCGTGCGTATTCTTTGAAGCTGATTGAGCTTAGAACCTTATCAACCTGTCCAAATCCTCCGGAACCGAGAATCCCTTTCACCTCGAATGGAAGCAGCTCATTTCGCCGAAAATAACAATGTTGTCCCTCTTCACCCTTTTCAAGGCCCATAGACTTGGTTATCACCAAGTCCTGAGCTCCCACAAACTCCGAGCGGTGACTAGGACGGAGACAGTACGGCAGACTCCTCTCGGTGACAGGAAACCAGTGATCCGAGAAGCCATGGTCGATGAACTGATCGAGGAGGTTCAAGCAGCTAATGGTCCGAAGTATAATGTATGTCCGCGGAACCTTGCGCCATTGCGGGTTCAAGTGAGTTAGTAATAATGAAACCTGGCCGATCTCTAAGTCGGTATATTGGGCTCTACCTTCCTTACCCTCTACAAAGAAGTCGCTTAAGCGGCTGAGTACCGTCTTCTCCGTCGTGGTACTTACCGAAGCCGGCGGGGTGATAGCGAGTAGTAATTCCTGTAAAAGGAGTTTGCTATCAATCGTATCCTTGTGTTCTGTACCTAGTACCTTCTCTCGTTCTTGTACCGACTGCCGCAACTGTTGCTCGGCCTCAGGGTACTTCTGTTGATTATGAAGCGTAACTGCCAGCCAGTATTTACTGTCAAGCGTATTGACGTGCTCCTTACCCAGCACCTTCTCTTGTCCTTGTACCAACTGCCGGAACAGTTGCTCGGCCTCAGGGTACTTCTGCTGATTATGAAGCGTAACTGCCAGCCAGTATTTACTGTCAAGCGTGTCGACGTGCTCCTTACCCAGTACCTTCTCTTCTCCTTGTATCAACTGCCGGAATAGTTGCTCGGCCTCAGAGTACTTCTGCTGTTTGTAGAGCGTGAGTGCCAGCCAGTATTTACTCAAAAACGTGTCGACGTGCTCCGTACCCAGTATCTTCTCTCGTTCTTGTACCGACTGCCGCAACTGTTGCTCGGCCTCAGGGTACTTCTGCTGATTATGAAGCGTAACTGCCAGCCAGTATTTACTCCGAAGCGTGTTAACGTGCTCTTTACCCAGTACCTTCTCTCGTTCTTGTACCGACTGCCGGAACTGTTGCTCGGCCTCAGGGTACTTCTGTTGTTTGTAGAGCGTGAGTGCCAGCCAGTATTTACTCAAAAAAGTGTTAACGTCCTCTTTACCTAGCACCTTCTCTTGTCCTTGTACCGACTGCCGGAACAGTTGCTCGGCCTCAGGATACTTCTGCTGATCGTGAAGCGTAACTGCCAGCCAGTATTTACTGCTAAGCGTGCCGACGTACTCCGTACCCAGCACCTTCTCTCGTCCTTGTACCGACTGCCGGAATAATTGCTCGGCCTCAGGATACTTCTGCTGTTTGTAGAGCGTGACTGCCAGCCAGTATTTACTGTCAAGCGTGTCGACGTGCTCCTTACCCAGTACCTTCTCTCGTTCTTGTACCGACTGCCGGGATAGTTGCTCGGCCTCAGGGTACTTCTGCTGATCGTGAAGCGTAACTACCAGCCAGTATTTACTACCAAGCGTGCCGACGTGCTCCTTACCCAGCACCTTCTCTCGTTCTTGTACCGACTGCCGCAACTGTTGCTCGGCCTCAGGGTACTTCTGCTGTTTGTAGAGCGTAAGTGCCAGCCAGTATTTACTGTCAAGCGTGTCGACGTGCTCCGTACCCAGTACCTTCTCTCGTCTTTGTACCGACTGCCGGAACAGTTGCTCGGCCTCAGGGTACTTCTGCTGTTCGTAAAGCGTGACTGCCAGCCAGTATTTACTCCAAAACGTGTTAACGTCCTCTTTACCCAGTACCTTCTCTCGTTCTTGTACCGACTGCCGGAACTGTTGCTCGGCCTCAGGATACTTCTGCTGTTTGTAGAGCGTGAGTGCCAGCCAGTATTTACTGTCAAGCGTGTCGACGTGCTCCGTACCCAGTACCTTCTCTTGTCTTTGTACCGACTGCCGGAACTGTTGCTCGGCCTCAGGGTACTTCTGCTGATCGTAAAGCGTGACTGCCAGCCAGTATTTACTCCAAAACGTGTTAACGTGCTCTTTACCCAGTACCTTCTCTCGTTCTTGTACCGACTGCCGGAACTGTTGCTCGGCCTCAGGGTACTTCTGCTGTTTGTAGAGCGTGAGTGCCAGCCAGTATTTACTGTCAAGCGTGTCGACGTGCTCCTTACCCAGCACCTTCTCTCGTTCTTGTACCGACTGCCGGGATAGTTGCTCGGCCTCAGGGTACTTCTGCTGTTTGTAGAGCGTGAGTGCCAGCCAGTATTTACTGTCAAGCGTGTCGACGTGCTCCTTACCCAGTACCTTCTCTCGTTCTTGTACCGACTGCCGGGATAGTTGCTCGGCCTCAGGATACTTCTGCTGTTTGTAGAGCGTGACTGCCAGCCAGTATTTACTGTCAAGCGTGTCGACGTGCTCCTTACCCAGTACCTTCTCTCGTTCTTGTACCGACTGCCGCAACTGTTGCTCGGCCTCAGGGTACTTCTGCTGTTTGTAGAGCGTAACTGCCAGCCAGTATTTACTGTCAAGCGTGTCGACGTGCTTCGTACCCAGTACCTTCTCTCGTCCTTGTGCCGATTGCTGGAACAGTTGTTCTGCTTCGGGGTATCGCTGCTCATTGAAACATTTCCATCCTAAGTCGAGTTCTTTCTTTCCTGCTTTCGATCGTTTAAGACGCGAGAGCATTGGTCGAGCCGGACTCGGCACACTAGTATCTGGTTACTGTTTTGGTTCAGATGTTAGTATCCAGCTGTAGGTATTACGGCCTGAAGATGTGGAGCTGATTTGCTGTTCAAGTAGGTAGTTTTACCGGCGAAGGATCACTAGACGAGTATAAGCTACATCTCTGGCAAATATTACCTTCGTCGTACCTAATCACCTTTTCGGGGAAGTCCACATTAACTTATCTGCTGGTAGGTTCAGGCGCTTCCGGCTTTGTTCAAGGATTAGGCTACGCAAGCTGTGTCGATTTTTACAATCAGATAACCCTGTATTCAGTGACGCTGAAGTGTATCTTGACGGTTCTAGGTGGTGCAACGCAGGCGTATGGACGTTCTGCGGAGAGATACTGTAGAATCAAGCGATTTCGATCAAAAGCGGGTAGAAGGGTTCACCTACCTCTGGGACAAACCTACAGTAGTCTCAGCTCCGTTCAAAGTATCTCTCTTGACAAACTTTAACGCGGCCTTAATGTGACAGCCTTCGATCATCCGCTTAGATCGTTGTTATCGATACTGCCAATAGATACCTTACATTGACTGTAGAAGAGAACTAGTGTGCTACTTTTCATTGCGACGCCAGTCAGGCCTAGTTTTACACTATGGCGGACCCATTATCAGTTCTTGGTGCCGCAGTTGGCGTAACATCTCTCGTTATACAAATTACCGATGAATGCATCAAAGGTTGCAATGTCTCAAATAAGCGGGCCTCGTACTGATACATAACAGCTTTCAAGTTCTACCAGGAAGCAACCAATCTATCTGAGACATATCGCTACCTACGTATGCGCGTCCAGATCGAACAGCAACGCTTTCTGAACTTCAGTCTCGAAGCTGGCATTCTATACACAGACGGAGTTATTTGCGGCACTCTCCAAGTTAATCGGCACCTGCTGATAGCTGTCCTTGCCGAAATCAAAGTGTTACTCGAGCATTACGCAGAGGCGAACGGCAAATACGAACAATTCGTCGTACCGGCAGACATCGATCGGGATAATTACAAGGAGCCGGAGATCGACCTAATGGGTCTGTTGTTTCTCCCACCGGATAATAAGACCACTAATGGGAGAGAATATTCCACAAGTAAGAAAGTGGAGTCTCTCAAGCGTGTTCGCAAATTCGGCCATGCCATCGCTCAAACGGGCAGAAATTTGCGAGCTATCACAGTGGAGCCAAAACGTCTCGTCTGGGCGGCTGTGGACAAAGATTCCTTTGAATGCCTGATTTCGAAGCTTGAGAACCTAAATTCATTCCTTATCGCCCTCTTGGACAGTTCGCAGCTCCGGAGATTGCAAGACACTATGAACACGAACTATTTAGAGATTCTGCAGCTTCGCAATGACGTCGTCAGCCTCACCACTCTGGTAAAAGCTCTGACTCCTACAGCAGAGAGTCAGCAGAAGTCCCTACATGGAAATATCGGCCCAGAGAACAACCCTTTGTCTCAAACAGTCGCACAGGAAACAGCGACTCAGGAGAAGAGGAAGAAGTACCTTAAACAGCTGGTAGAGATCAAAATCCAGTATACCATACTGAGCCAGCTAAATAGCAAAGCTATGGTTGCTTCAGACTTCAAGTTCATTGGCAACCCACTTCCGCTAGGCGGATTCGTATTTGCTGAAGGGGCGCTTCAGTTTGATACATCACAGCAGCGAACGAATGCAATCTATCAAGGGGGTAGCGTCTGGATAGAGTGGAAAGATATTCCAGCTGGTAACGGCCTAGCTCCGGAGAACGAACAGGTCGGACGCCGGATCGGCCTTTTAACAGATCTCCTTCGCTTTGTAAAGCCAGACGGATTCAGGGCACCACCATGTCTTGGATACGTGAAGACCGTAGATAGCGAATACGCGACCCGGTTTGGGATTGTGTTCGAGAAACCATTAACTGATGGGGTACAGTCTGACATTATCACGCTTCGAGAGTTGCTTGGACGGGAACCGAAACCGTCACTCAGCACGCGTGTATCTTTGTGTGCAGTATTAGCACGTTGTGTTCACAGCTTCCATGCTGTCAACTGGTTGCATAAAGCTCTGCGAGCGGACAATATCGTCTTTATTTCCTCGCCCAGGCCACCAGATCTTAGTGCGCCATTCGTGTCTGGATTCGAGCTCTCTCGGCCCAGTATTATCGACCAAATGACAGAGAAACCCGGATTCGATCCTTCGAAGGACATCTACCGCCACCCGAACACACAATCTAGCCAAATGGACGGTAACTACCGGAAGTCTTACGACATCTACAGTCTAAGCGTCGTGATCATCGAAATTGCGCTCTGGAAGCGTGTTGAGGACATCGTGGGTCTTGAGGATCTATCGAAAGCTAAGCCGCGTGCGCTTCGAGAGATGCAGTCATGGCTTCTTGGCAAATCAGCTTTGCCACCGAAGGTAGCAGAGACTGGTCCATGTTTACAGCAAGTAGCATCTGCATGCGGCGATGCGTTCCGTAACGTTATCGAGCATTGCCTCGAAGCAGATACTGTAGAGAAGCCCGAATATCTGGGAGAGCAGGAAACAGCCATTTCTCTGAGATTGCAAAGGGTTACTGAACAGGATATTGTGAAGAAGTTGGAGCACATCGCTGAGGCCTTGTAGGGCATTCGCAAAAATGTGTAAGATTATATTATCGTTATTACAATGAAGACGATTTGGCCTGCGACGACCCTCAGCCCCCCGTAGTACTGGCTGGAAACCTTCGAGTGCTCTTAAGAGTGTTCGTAAAGCTGAAAAGAGTCAACCTGTCGGCGCGGTAGCAACTGAGTATGGTGGGCCTAGCTGGCTTGGGAGAATGGGGAATAGGAATCGAATGTTGGCTGTCGCAGCCTGAACTACGGGGCGTGCAAAGGGTATATTCACGTACGTAAGAGTAAGGTATATTGACGTATTTCATTCGTATATTATGTTTAGGATTTCTTAATAAGGCGATAGTACCATAGCTATCCGTATACAGGTCTTCTTTCGTGTAGGATACACCTAGCTCCCGTACTATAGTTTATAGATAGGCTAGCTCCTTAATAGCTTCCTTTAAAGCTATATATTCAGCTTCGTAAGATTATAAAGCGACGATGTTTTATAATTTACAAGCTAAGAATATAATATATTACGCTAGTGATTTTACGTACTTACTAATAGATTTTTATAATATATAGCTATTCTCTTATTTAGCGTTATTATAGCAAGTCTACTACGCCTCAAGGGTAAATAGTGTTAGCGTGCTGAGGTCAACTCTTTCGCCGCTTTTGCTACTATTTTTCTACGCACCTACGAATCTATTGTTCATCAAATGGAAGCACCTCATACGCCTATCCATAGACAGCTTTCACGCGATCAGAGTCTACAAGCGAGAACACTTCATAGTGTAGGCCTTCAGTACGCCAAAATCGCGACTCAATTGGATATAACACAATGTCAAGCTCAATACGCGTGTCTTACGCCTCAATTTCATCAGCGTGGAACGTTTCCAATAATCAACGAATCAGCTACGCAAGTTCTATACGATTTTGTGTGCGCAAGTCGAAGAAATCGTCGAATATCTATTGCTGATCTTGCTACGGCTTTGCATTGAGATATCTCCACTCTCGCGATCAGAAATGCACTGAAAAGAGGTGGATTTGCAAGGCATCCCGCGAGATCAAAACCTAAGATATCGGAGAAAAATCGAATCGCACGTCTTGCCTGGGCCCATGACCATCGATATTGGACGCATGATCAATGGAATCGAATACTTTGGACGGATGAGACATGAGTTACAAACAAACATCGCAAAATCTGGATAACAAGACGTGGTTGGGAGGCTCTAGAAGACACGTGTCTCATTGATAAAGAGGCCAGATCAAAAGGATGAATGTTTTGAGGCTGTTTCTCCGGGGAAATAGGCCTAGGACCAGGCCTTTTTTGGGAGAAAGCTTGGGGTTCGATCAATCAGTACTTCTATCAAGAACATATCCTACCTCTGATAGCTGAGTGAATCAGGTAAGATCTTGATTGCTTGATTGCTGAATTGCTGAAGACAATTGACTAATTTCTACATGAAAACAGACTACATCCCGAGCTGAAACTGATGCAGGATCACGCTCCCGGGCATTCAGCCAAGTTCACACTGAACGCTTTCGCTAAATACGCAATCAATTTGATATTTTGACCATCGTTTTCACCTGATCTTAATCCGATAGAAACCGTATGAAACAAGATGAAGGATTGGATTCAGGACAATTATATTATGGAAGATCTGACCAATTACAACACTCTACGCAGGGCAGTTACGAAGGCCTGGAACGCAATTGGATGGAACCTACTGAATGACCTGATCGATAGCATGCCTGAGAGATGTGAGGCAGTAATTGCAGCGAATGGAGAGGCAACAGAATACTAGACAGTATTTCCACGATTTACATAGTAATTAGATAGGGCGGCATGGAGAAAGTCTGCATTGTCTCTAGCGTGACCAAATATTTAAGAAAAAATAACATTATTTACCGATCAGACCATAGTATAGTAATTTATTAGTGTTATAAGAGTTATTATTATTCTATTTAAAGGAATGTGACTATGTACCTATTACTTCCCTGAGGGTCAACGTGGTAGAACCTCGGATTGGTTCTCGTGGAGATGGGAAATCGTAAGATTTCTTGGATCAAAGGATTCAAAAAAGCTTGGGATGAGGAAAATCGGAACACCCAGGGTGCCAGCTCTGGCCCCCCTCCATCCTACTGGGGTTCGCCGTCTAAAGTTTGACGAATTCGAGCGGGTAAGATGCACCAAGAGTCACCAGAATAGGACTTGAGGAGAGCAGGAGCGAGCAGCGCCTGCGCAGTGGGTGACGCGAAGGTGCGCGGTGGGTGAGCAGGGCGGCGGGAGCTGACTAACCCGAGTGGGCGGGCCAGGACATTTTCGTAGGCCACCCTACCCAAATAGGAGCGTCCAAACGACTTGGAGTTCCTTGTACAACACATCAAACAGCCAAAACAATTTCAGCTTCGATTGTACGTGTAGCCTTTACAGTCTCCCAGCAACCGAGCGTGTGCTTAGCGACGACAGACTGACGGAGGTCCAACATCTCGACAACGTCATCGGCGACGGCACACATCTTAGGCTGTATCCTCAACAGCATCTCCATAAGTATAAAATTCATACCGCTGCTAGAAGCCGAGTCCACGAGACTTCTGCCAGAGTTGCATAGCGGACACGGCTCGCAGGAAATACGTTATCCCAAGCACGGGTTAACGACGTAGCCCACCTCTAAGGTTTAGAAGCTTCTAGAACGTGAATTCTAAGTTTGATGCTCGACATGTTTCGGCTAGATTATGAAACACGGAGATCTATGATTGCGCCCTGTGACTTTTGAGAATATGAGTCATAGAGCCTTGGCGTTATGCGAACCTAATTGCTCGCAAATCGTGGTAACCAATCACATTCTAGGAATGTCCATCCTCTAAATCCCCACCACCCAGAACCTGGAGCAGCCCCAACCAACCTTCCCCCCCATCATCGGCCCGCTGGCTTTGTTCGCGAGCGGATTGTGACAGCATGCCAACAAAAGTAGGCGCTTCTTAAGTATATTTTGCCTCTTCTTCGCCGGTAACAGCGTTATTGGCTGTAGCCTAATCCAAAATTAAATCCGACATATCAAAGTCACATTGCTTCCGGATCCCAATGGAGGAGAGCGGCCTCGAGTATTGGTGGAAATCCTATACAAGTATACCAAGGGCTACCTCGGCGAGAAAGACGGGTCTGCGCGCGCAGGATTTTGCAGGGGTAAACGACCCGCTTTCGAATTTCGGCAACACTAGAAGAAATCCCCGCCATACTATCGACGCAGATCAACGCTGCTTCTAAATGTGTTGGTATATTGACAAATGTGATGCGCACAGTCTCACCACCCTCGCAAAGGGAGATTCAAGGAGGGAACACATTCTTCTATATAAGTCTAGCTGGCTGCAAGGCTGCACAATCTTGAAACATGACAACTCTGTTGCCTTGTTGTACTTCCTTGCCTGTGCAGATTTGTTTGCCTTACCTGCAGTACGCGGTGACTCGCTCACGACAAAATGGCCAATCTGGGGGCCATTCTCTTGAGCCTCTCATTGGTAAGCTTTGTATCTGCAGGCTTCATGCTCTGGAGCGCTTTGGTGCAGAAGCTCCTGCAGAAACGCGTTTCTTTAGTGCAAGAGCTGCTGCAGATATTCGTTTGCGGTATCTTTTTCCTTCTTGAGATTGCTCTTATCACTTTAAGCACACTGCTGTTGCATTGGAAACCAGGTGAGAGTTTGAATTTGAAACAATGCATAACACGGCGCTGACTTGTGTCGGAAGGAAAAACGGTTGTGACCGCGATTCACATCTTGGTTTGCCTTTCACTGATATTACCGCCCATATACGAAGCACGAGATGTGCTGTTCAATACGCGCAAACGCTGATGTGATCACAGTATATGAAATTGTGGCGATTGTTCAAACTCTCTTTTTCTCGCAACACTCTGCCTCTAATAATCGTATCCCCTTTTCTGAAGATACCGCTGGCTTTCAGGTGACGATGCATCTCCTTAGCAGAATGAACGATTTACTAACCAGACCCCAGTCTCATCAGCACCCACGTCGGTCACAGGACTGTCTTCAAGGTGCTCCTGCTTGCTTGTTTAGGCGAATATCTTATCTTGCTCACCGGCAATATTCTCCTTTGCTTCACATGCAAGTCTCGAAAGCCAAGGTTGATACTTATACTCCTCAACACGTCAGGCCCTTTCTTGATGTCAATCCTCACCGTTGTCCTTCTGGTTCTGGGTTGGCTACGTGTGTTTGATGGAGATTTCACAATTATTGCTGCGGTTGGTTCAAGACATTGCTTCCCGGTAAAACTAATGCTGACTTTCATGTCGCTGGGGTAGATATTGCTTGCATCTACGAGCATGTGTGCCGTACGTTTCGCCATCATGCGATTCTTCCGCGCGTCTACAAAGCCGATTGATGATGAGCTTGAGCTGAGGCAACACGGGGGATGTGAAACTCCCAAGGATAGAGAATTCCAACGTCCAGCAACACGTCCAGGAACAAGTAATGAGAAAATGCCGTTTTACAGTTTATCTCAACGAGGCGTTGAGCCCGAAGATGATCGAATGCTTTCTCAAATAGTCAGTAAAGCGACTTCTAGCAACTCCATTCAATGGAGTTTGGTCTTAGGCGATAGCATGGTTCCCTTACCACAATAGTGAATGTGTTATATATAATGGGCGCTGAAGGACGCAAATTCTCCCTTCTTCTTCTTATTCTATCTGATACACTCTGTATTCATAAATTACCATCCAAATCCCTAATTCTATCCCGGGAGCAGGTAAAGTCCGCGGACCTCTAATAACCGGGCACGGGGCTTACATGATCATGTCAAGGTATTCATCCAAGCAGCAAAAATTTCAGCGGAGATGTCCGAACTCCAAATCCCTCAGAAAGAAGTACGCAAACGAAGGAGTACTGGAGCCATCACGGAAAGCGGAGCAAGTCGAAAGAAGGTCACACTTGGGTCAAAAAGAGAGGAAGTGGATGTGTATCACGCGATGACGAAGGTTAAGGAGGTGATAAAGGCGAGGCGCAGAGCTGAGGAACAGGCTAAAGAGGACGGGAGGAGGGTTGAAAAAAAGCCTTGCATGAAGGTACGGCGGCTATGTTGCGCATGTGGCGAAAAGGAGGTAGTCAGATCTGATGGCACCTATGCTTGCGGGCATATGCGGTGTGCTGAATGTTTGGAAAGCGAATCAATATCGAATGCACCTTGGGTCCAACCATGACAGCTGAGAGAGATAGTCAAGTTCCAGCTAAGTATATATTCAGCCAAATAGCCCTGATTGAGCATTCAAATATATTCCATCTCGTAATTGACAACATTTTCTCCCAGAACTCATCGATCACAAAGGTCGGTATAAAAAGCTGCTGGTCAAGCACTTCACGTTTGAAGAAAAGTCGATTGCAGCTTTCCAATAAAAGTTCCTTACTCAACGCCCACTTCCAAACTTGTACAAATGTGGTGACCGGATATATCTAGTGAAATACTGGTGTGACACATATGTGCGGACGAGTCTGCCATGCGGTCCCAACCCTTTCGAAATGTTGGTCTTCATCATTGTTGTCATGAAAGCACACTATGAGGCTAAATTCCTTATTGCAGGGAGGAGCGACCAGACGAAAAATGCGGTCCGTTATTCCAATTGACTGTACCAAGTCACGAGACATAACAGACCTGACAGGTTCCTGCAAGGCGGCTGAACATGAACGACAGTGGCGGGCTGAGCACTCGAAGAAAAGTGGAAAGAGTGATTAGTGAATGGATAGTATATCTGTGTATGATTCATAAAAGGATTGATGACGTCGGTGGACTCGTACTCTGATGTGTTCTTCGAAATGGTGAATTGGATCAGCTGTGTGTGTTGTAGCTCGGACTTGAGTCGGGGGCGCTTATCGCGGCGCTTTGCGGGGACAACGTATCAGTAAGGAGATTATGATTATCTTGCAAAACACTGCTTTAGTACGCTAAGGTCTAAAGCATTTGTCACCAGAAGGCATTCTGACTTGTTATTACTTGTGTAGCTACTGTAGCTTTCTCACTCCTCGACTAAAATAAAGAGTCGCAATTCATGGCCCGTAATTGGGGCGATTGCTAGAAATTTATCGTTATTCTAGTTCCCCTTGCTTTTCGCCCATTTAAAGGGTACAGGTTTCCCAATGTGTTGGGTGCGGCCTATTTCCATGATCTTCGCCTTTTCAGCTGCATATGCATTGTTGCCTTGTTGAAGTCCGATTCAAAAGCAGTTGCCTTCCCCGGAATTGATACATACTATCAGGACAATGTCTAACCCTTGGCCACCAGGGTCGAGCAGTGAGCAAACCTCCTGCCATGATCTCCCAACTCTTACAAGAGTATCGAGCATTGCAACCACGAAATCTGAGTCTTCGTCGTTGGGTGCAAGGCAGATGGTGATTTCAGATTCAAGGTTGCTGCTCGCCGAGGAAGAGGGCAGTGTTCTTGTCGACAACCGTGTACCAGCCCAAGGCAACCTCGAATGCCCGTTCAACCTTCTTTTCTGTTTCAAGACCTTCTCCAACATGGAAGACTGGGTCGGACACAGCTTGACACACTTCAGTAACGTTGGGCCGCCAGATTATAACCACTGTTGCTTCTGCGACCGCGGTTCAGCTCCTCCTCAGAGATTACCGGCTGGGCTAGACGAATGGAGCACGTCGCTTGTCATCACAGACTCGGTGTTAGTCTGGCTTATGCTCGACCAGACTTTGAGCTCTATACGTACCTGTGGAACAATCGGCTGATCACCAATGCTGAATATCGGGATTTAAAAGGGAATAACGAGGATCGGTCGCGGGCGGCAAGGGCATATCCATCTCACCCTGAGTTTTCAGAAGAGCCGTCTAAAATATACACCGACACTTATTCGAATTCACGTACACGTCGTGATCGCGGACGACAGGGTCGAGGAGCTTCTAGTGGCTGATGTAGCTAAAGCAATTACGGTAGCATTTTGTTTAACCTTGCTATACCCTCTGAAAAACGACCTTATGCAGCTCTTTCAGGCGAGAGCATCACCACCTTGTATAGTCATCGAATATCTGAGAATTGTCCAATCAAACACCTGATCGTATTCGAAGCCTTCGCGTATGAAGAGATCACGGAAAATCTTGCGTAGATATGAATATTTCGGTTTGTCGTCAACGCCAAGGGAATCGACATGGTCGAAATAAATCGCGAATTCCTTAGGAAGACCGTCGCAAAGATCTCTAGTACTGATGGTCTTCTTCGTCTCCAAGATGAGCTCCTCCTTTTGCTTCTGATTCGCTGCCTTGAGACCCTGCCACGGGAGAGAACCAAGAAGGAAATAGAGGATCATATATCCTAGAGATTCTAAATCATCGCCACGAGATTTCCCTAGCTGAGGATTAGATTTTATGCAGCAGTGACCAAGGAACGTCTTATTTACCAAATCCTAAATGACCGTTGATGCTGGCAAATCGTGCCGTGCCAATCAAATTTGGGTTCCGGGCGCGAGGGGTATGAGCGTTCATTTGGGTAGCATAGGGTTCCGTGGCGAGGCCCAGATCTGTCACATAAACCTGATTCCCACACCTCCCGACACCCATCAAGAAGTTCTCTGGCTTGATGTCTCGATGAATGACGTGCTTGGAATGAATATACTCAAGACGGCCAATGAGCTGATCGGCGAGCATCAACACAGTTTTAAGAGAGAACTTGCGACTGCAGAAGTTGAAGAGGTCTTCCAAGCTTGGTCCCAGCAGATCAAACACCAAGGCCTTGAAATCGCACTCTGTCTCATAAGCGTGAACTCGTGGAATACCGGCACCGCCAGAAAGAGATCGATAGACGTCGGCTTCACGTTCTAGGAGGGAGGGATCGATCGACACATGCTCGAGTTTGATGGCAACTTCGTCGCCAGAGTCGACGTGGGTTCCTTGTGCACCATGAGTCTCAAGAAGAAGCTGTAACCATCCACATCTGTTACCTATGTACACAGCGCCGAAGCTGCCACCACCGATCCTCCTTTGAAGCTGATATATACCGGCTATGCGTAAATCCTAACAGGAGCTGTCAGAACGTGACAGATGGTGCTTGTCTCAAAAAGGTGAACGCAGAATAGAAAGCCGATTCACTCACCAAGTTCTTCATCTGTGGTGATTTGTGAGCCAGATAGAGGTACGTTGGGGCAATAGCTGTGGATGACAAAGTCGGGGCCACCCTGCGCACAAGTATAGTAGTAGTTGCATGTTTTAGGCAGCAGTCATTCATCGATTGGCTGTCAACCCCGCAATCCAAAGTGACTCAAAAACACTAGCGTGGTTTCCGCAGACGCGCGCATCTCCCACCCTTCTCTCTACTTGTTCTTTATCATTTATTTAACTTGCGTCGTTCGCAAAGATCAAGGTCCAATGCCTTCGGCGAGAGCTTCCGTACCTCACAATCGAAAGCGACAGTTGAGCGAAGCGGAGTCTGAGACTAACTTGTCGTCGCAGCCCACCGCTAAAAGACAAAAGCTCGAAGATCACCATCGACACCAGACGCCCAGTTCCTTTTGGGACAACCTCTCACGGCAGTGGCTCACCCGTCGCACTCTCCGAGAATTTGATCGAAGGACAGTCTGGCCTGCTGCTTCAGTACCGCCTCACCGGACCGGTAAGGAAAACATCAACCTTGCGAAGCTGAAACGCTTTGCAAGACACGGCGGGCCAAGTCTTGGCGACATCCGAGGCGTAAGTGCGATACAATACCTTTTGAAGTAGCCTTCTGACAGGAATCTAGTACCCGGATCTCGACGCATCAATTCCCTCTAATTCAACGATGGACTCAAGTCAATCAGGCTCCAGGAAACGAGCCAAGACTGGAAGGGAATCGGGTACATCCTCCTCAACCAGAAGAACCTCTGCTTACGACCCCGCCTTTGAGCAACATCTCAATGACCATGGCATATATAAAACCAATCGTGCGCAAAAACCAAGCAATTGGGCAGAAATCAATAAGAGACTTGCACAGCCAAGGCCGTCTCTTTCCCCTTCGCAGTTCACCGAGGCCGCATTTGAAGCCTTCCAGCGGACCAATGAAGACGCATTGACCGAAGCCACAGTAATGAGCAAGGCGTTCCCGATCATTGCAGGCACCCCCGACATTCCCTCGCAGGAGAACCTTCTCTTCGGAAATCTCAAGCACCTCACCGATGGTTCTATCACCAAGGCCAAGCCAGACTTCTATGACGGATCTCGACCAGCCGACTTAGACAAACGTATCCGAGAAGAACTGGGGCCTTACATTGTACCATCGACGAATACAGCCGCACCATGCGTGCCCAACTTCTACACAGAGGGGAAAGGTCCCAAAGGGGATACATCAGTATGCAGGAATCAAGCTCTGTATAACGGTGCCTTGGGTGCTCGTGGAATGCACATACTTCGATCGCATGTCGATCCAGAGACGGCTTACGATAACAACGCATATACTATCACATCAACTTACCACGGCGGCGCTGGCGTCCTGAAATTATTCACAACCCATCCTATTCCATCTACAAACCCAAAAATTCCCGTGGAATATTGCATGACTCAGCTCAAGGGTTGGGATATAACTGGCGACCCGGATACCTTCCGCCAAGGAGCCAGCGCCCTGAGGAATGCGAGAGACTGGGCAAGAGAGGAACGGAGGGAGCTCATAACCGCGGTAAACGACAAGATGCTGGATATGGAACATCAAGGCTTGGATTTATCTGGGGGTAGCTTTCTGTCGCAGTCAACGAACGAGTCTCCTTTCACAGACGAGATCGTTGACGGGGAGTCCGAGACATCAGCTGACGAGCTTGGTCTGGACACTCAATCAGATGATACCCCCGCTTACAGAACCCCAATTGGAGTACGAACGGATCATCCACCCAAAGGTTCTTCGCATAGATGTTTCAAGAAGAAGGCTTTGCGAGCTAACAAAAGGCCTCGCCGAGGCTCTCGGAACTTCTAATTGTTCTGGGGATTTCAGTGTTGTCACCAATTTGAGGTTGCAAGCAAGAGACGGATATTCGCAAATTTTCTTTAACTTCACCCACCGACGGTATCATCTGGACTACGACAACTCGCCCACCCCCAATTCGAGCGACTCTGTCTGCCAGATCATATAGCATAACATGACCCAACCACTCGGAAGAAAGCAGAAGTCTTATACCTAAATAAATCATCAACTCAAGTTTTCGTGGAGTTTTCTGGAACAATAAAAACCACGTCCATCGACGCTATAATTGCTTCATTCCGGTGGGTATTTAAGAACGATGAGAAGGATGGACCCCTAGATCATCAACCTCCGGTCTGGCGAAAGATCAATAAATTGGAAAATTGGAATTAGAGGGACTCTGCAAGCCGAACGGAGGAGATGTGCTGAACATCGCTGGCTTTACGATGACGAAATGGCGGGAACGGTCTTACAGAAAACACGACGCTGACACGTATCGAATATGTTATAATTATTCCTTAGTAGATTGCCCTCGTCTAAAATTGAACGTTACAGTTTAACACGTGACGTAACCCCGACTGCGGAACTGGGGCTGCCTAGTCATATTCTTCTTCAAATTGGCGTTGGGCACCAACGTCGATGGCCAGAAATCCTAGGTTTCTTCTGACTTTTGCACGTCACATGCGCGTCAGTGAATTAAAAGACGCAAAACTTCTCTCAATCATTGACACATTTAACATCACTTTTGGCTTTGCGCATATCACCGCCTTTCCTCTCCAATCTGTTATACAGCGCCAATCCGCAACTCTTAAGGTGAATAGCAGATCAAATCCTTTCACTTCTAATGGAATCTAACTTGTACGAAGACTTTATAGTCACTCTTCGCCATATCTCTGCGCGGATTCGTGATCCACTTCCTCCAACCCTGCAGATTCTGCAATCCTCCAGCCGGTGCGACTTGAACATCGCACAACTAAGGTGAAGATTAGATGAACCAATTTATCTGCCTTTGAGGATGCCTCGGATCGGCATTTCCTGCCAGTCAGTATCAGTGACCGATGTCGCTATCGACGTCGCTTCATCAGTGTGGGAGAAGGAACCGGCAAGAGAGGTTGTGCCGACGTGCCGGCCAGACTTCAAAGACGAAATCCACTCATTCTGGCTCCCAGGTGGCGTAATGCTGCTCCAGTCTGACTCATCATTCGATGCAGTCAATGAAGGGGAACGATGACGTTGTTGAAGGCGGCGTGTGCGGAGACTCTTTAGAGGTAAATCATTGCGCAAAAAGGTAGAGAGCTTCCGTCGCTTCGCGCGTTGTGGGTCCTCATCATCCTCATCATCATTCGTACGAGGTCTCCGTTCATAGCGCCTAATTCTCCGGTCACACGGTCACACAAGGTCTTTCCCCGAATCATACATCGAAATGATTGCTCTCTTTTTGTTTATCAGCCCGAATGGGTGATGGCTGCATCACCAATATGCACGTATTGCATTATCAATCCGGCGAGACAAGGGGGAGCCCGGCGGTAGCACTAATCCGTTATACCAGGTCTTTCTCATGGCGACTCGAAAGCGACAATTCGTATTCTTCTGACGCTCGCAGCACGATCATGGCGCTCCTAATGGGTCTTCGGGATCCACGTACTTTCCCTTCTTTTGACTCCTGTCCCAGCGAAGATAGTATAGATATTGATTACTATTCTACGAAGAATGGATATCTTTTTCGTCCCACACGTCACTGGTGCTTGCTCGTCGAGATCACTCACGTAGAGTACTTCATACGACTGCGCCTTCATGTCCGAGACAAGTCTGGCAAAGAATTTCCGGTGGCGTGCCATCCATGTTGGAAATAGGGGAGATGATAATCTTCGCCTACATAGGGCTGATAGGGCTGGGGCCCCGCTAGTAGAGTTTTACCTGCTCGCTCCTAGATAGACTCCCGTGACTCCTATCTAGCAACAACCAAAATACCAAAATGCCCCAGATGACCTTGTATTTCAAGATGATAGACAGTGGTTCAGCTGCCTACACGTTGGTTCATACTAGGCTAGCTGATGAAGTATGCAAGGAACTCGGTATACAATCTATACCGCTGGCAAAAGAGAAACTGATACGAGGTTATGATGAAAAGCTATTCAAGAAAGCTATTACTCATAAGATTCTACTCAACCTCACGATCGAAAGTCATAAGAAATTGACTGTGCCAATGCTGATAGCTGATATCGAACACCATGAAGCTATATTGAACAAATCTTGAATGAACAAAAATGGAATATTATTAAACATGCATCATGATACTATCGTATTTCCTGACCAATTAGATACTTCTGTTTCGGTTTTTCCGATCCCGTCAAATACGAAGCTTTCTAGCTGACCGAAATCAACTTCTTCAGCGTCTTTAAATGCTTCTAAGGTTCTTAAGCGCTCAGCTTCGACCGTTCAGAAAGAGTCATTTTCGATTCAAAACATAGGTGTCGCCCCTTTTCAAGCCTTGGTAAATCGATCGAAGAAAAATCACACAGAGGTTTTTGCTATGTCCGTTGAAGACATCGATAGGGAAATTGCCTACAACACTCAATGCAATCTAGACGTCATAAACAACGTATCATCTACTGATGAAACGGCTCAGAATCTAGAAGATATTAAAGTCAAGCTACCTTCGAAATATCAGGATTTCCTAGACGTTTTTGATTGAGCTCAAGCAGACAAGTGTTGAAATATAACTGAACTAAAAGGTTTTGCAGCATATGTAGAATGTGTGTTTGGGTGAAGTTTTATGAAGGTTCGAAGCTTCGGTTAAATACAGTGCGTCATGTGACCTCAATAGGTTCGAGCATAACTTCCGTTTCAACAATACCGCCTCATCGCTCGTATAATCATAAGATTACGTCAACTCAATGTCAAGCATATCGAATGTCTTTCTACAAGCTTCAGAAAGTAAAGGAATATTTAAACGAGAATCTTTTCAAGAGATTCATAACTTCTAGCAAAGCTTTGTATTCCTTACTCGTTCTGTTCGCTATAAAAGTAAATAAAGATCTACGATTCTGCGTTGACTATTGAAAGCTCAATGCTATTATTAAAAGAAATCGCTATTCTTTACCGCTCATAAATAAGGTAATTGGTAAGATAGTTGATTGTAAGCATTTGACTCAATTAGATATTATTTCGGCTTTCAACAGACTGCGAATGCATTTTGATAGTGAGAACAACACTATCTTTATTACCGCCTTAGAAGCGTACAAATCAAAGATGATATTGTTTGAACTTATCAATGATTCTACCTCGTTTCAGCAGTATATGAATAATGTTCTATGAAACTTCCTAAATGACTTTTGTCAAGCCTATCTAGACAACATTCTAATCTACAGCAAAACTCAACGAAAACATAGACAACATGTCAAGATGGTATTAGGCCGCCTAGAAGAAGCTGACCTACAGATAAATATTCGAAAGTGTGAATTTAATGTAGAAGAAACAGTCTTTTTAGAAGTCGTAGTGACAGAACAATACCTTCATATAAATTTTACCAAAGTGAAAGTTATAGTCAACTAGATGACGTCGACCAACCTAAAAGAAGTACAAGGTTTTGTGAAATTTGTTAGCTTCTACCGTTGTTTCATTAAGGACTTTTCAAAGCTAGTCAAACCCTTCACTCAAGTTGTTGGAAACAGGAAACAGTTACCTCAGTTCCCAGACATGCCAGCGTCGCTAAGCCCCTTCGGGTTAGCCTTGGCTGACTGCGCAGTGTACGAGCAGCACGTTTAAGTGCAACCCGCAGTAATATTAATTGATTGGCATTAACTTTGGTGACAGCTTACACAAGCTGACTTGTTAACTTTTGCAAGTTACAACATTCTTGTTCGCGACGCGATCATCAATGCACAACATATAAGTCATAGTGTATGTGAACTTGCAATTGTACTTTCACATATATTTTATCTAATGCGTCTAATTTAAATATCAATAAAGTTCTGCAAGATCAATAAATTGCGCAGTCGAATCATTGAGTTGGCTGCGAGCGATAATTCGAGTAGTTGAGCAGCGCGATCAAGAATATGCTTGCTTCTATTTTTTGCCCTCGTCGCTTGATATTCTATGATTATATTGTCGACTGAACTTGATTAAGCTTGCATCGTGTTAAAAGATGAAGATTTAATTCAAAGGTTTTTTTAATGATTGAGAAAGCGCGCTAAGTTGTTTTAATAGAACGTTTGATAGACAGTTCGAAAGGGAATTTGATAGGAAATTTGGTAGGGAGTTTGGTAGGGAGTTTGATATTAAGTCATGAAGAATGCTTTCTATTGAGCTAATTAACATGTGCTATAAAGCATGTATGAAGCATACTATGAAGTAGGTCATAAAGCGAATGACTTTTATTTAAAAATATTGCATGAAGCATGTTTTAAAGCATGTTTTGAAGCGAGTAAAGTGATAAGTAAACGATCGAGTCAATAACTGAGTTGATAGCTAAATATCACGAGTGCAAGATAGATGTTATGGGTTATACCCATTGGTTGGTTGGTTGGTTGGTTGGTTGGTTGGTCAATCGGTTGGTTGGTTGGTCAATCCTCTGGTTGGTTGGTCAATCCTCTGGCTTGTTAAGGAAGACAAGGGGGCAAGGGGGTAATGGGGCTCCTATATAGAGAAGCTGGGTATCGCAGTAGGTTTGCTCTGCAAGTTAACCTCTTTGTATATACCAATATCAAGCTTTGGCTACATTCTTTCGAACATAGCCCTAGTCCCTAACATTAGGTTAACTTCATTCCTTCTCAGTGCACCAAAGCCTCCACGTAGGCACCGGTTATCTTTACACCTCCTCAGTGCACCAAGGCCTCCACGTAGGCAACGGTTATCCTTTCCAAAAATGAATGACATTGTCAATCAGACGATGAGCGACAATGATGCTGCACCACCTGTGTGGTTCCAGCAATGGTTAGCTAGTCAGAGGTTCCCTCAGGCTAGTGCAACGGATAGCAGTGAACCGGTTCCTGCTAAGAACGTCAGCAATGACGTTAAACCGAGGAAGGCTCTTCCTACCCTAATGGAGTACCACGGCGAACCTGACAAGTTTGACGCCTGGATACAACAAGCTAGGGCGAAGATCCTAATCGATTACGAGGAGTGTTCGGAATTCGTTAAATTCTGGACACTAAACGGGGCCCTCAGGGGCAAAGCAGTCACCATGATGGAAGGATGGGTTGGACTGCATGGGACAGTGGAGTCGGCATCGTCAGATGCGATGTTGACTCACATGAGAAACGTTTTCAGGGATCCTCAAGCTAAGGAAAGGGCTCAGAAAAAAACTGGAAGCGTTGAAACAAGGAAGGCGACCGTTTATGGAAACCTTCATGGAATGGCAGACACTGCTGACAAAAGCGGGTGGAGCCTATTGGCCGGACAACGCAAAGAAGATGTCACTGGACAGGATACTGTCAGACTCTTTGGCGGAGGCCATGGTAGCGGCGGGAAGCTTCGATAACCTCGAGGATTACTGCCGGAAGCTGAAGGAGTTGGACCATAGGCTTAAAGCCTTAGAGCTATCTCGCAACGGCAAAAAAGAGAGTTATAAGGGGTACCACAAACCTTATAAAGTAAGTCCAGATGAGATGGATTGGGAGCCTACGAAAGTAGCAGCAGGGCGATCAGACTGGGTCCCCCCCGGAGGAATGGAAGAAGAGAGTAGCAGACGGACTATGTTTCCGTTGCGGTAAAGCAGGCCACCGAAAAATAGACTGCAAGGCAAGCAAGAAGCCAGTAACGGCTAAAGCCTCGAAAACCAAGGAAAAAGAGGTGGGAAAGATAGTAGAAGTCTCGTCATCCGATAGTGAGTCGGAAAACTAGAAGCTCCTAACAAAAACCGCTGTTGGGAGCAGGAAAAGAAGACTTTGACATGGGACGAGTTTAAGGGTCAACATATGGAAGGTCCACCCTTTTTGGTACACATTAGCATCAACGAAAATTATTCTACCAATGCTCTTGTGGATACCGGGTGTTTGACTTATGGTATGATTGATGACCGCGTTTCGCACCCGATTTGGCTTATACGAGTGGCTGGTTACTCCTTTCGGTCTTGCTAATGCTCCGAGCACCTTCCAGCGTTATATTAATTGGACGTTAAGGGACTTCTTGGATGATTTCGTTTCGGCCTATGTGGATGACGTACTGGTGTTCACGGAAGGATCGAAAGAAGATCACCGAAAACAAGTATGTAAGGTACTGGAAAAGCTTCAGCAAGCTGGCTTGCATCTGGACGTCGATAAATGCGAGTTCGAAGTGCAGTCAACAAAGTATTTAGGCTTCATCGTTGAAGCAGGTAAGGGTATTAGTATGGATCCTGCTAAAGTTAGTGCAATTCAGGAATGGAAAGCGCCTACCACAGCTAAAGGGGTGCTTGGTGATGAAGTGTAGATCTGATCATTTACTAAAGGTGTGTGTTTCTACAGCAGAGGCTATCTATGTTTTGTGTGCCGCAACCGACGCTAGCCTCAATCAGGCTAGCGGACACTGCAACAACTATGTTCCTAATTAGGAACTATGTTCCTAATTGAACGACTACTCCCCCTGCTCCTACTACAGCTCCTACTGCAGCTTCTATTGCTTCAACAGTAGGTAGCGAAGTGATGAAGTGTAGATCTGATGGTTGACTAAAGGTATGTGTTTTCTACAGCAGAAGCTATCTATGTTTTGTGCCGCAACTGACGCTAGCCCCAACCAGGCTAGCGGGAAAGGTAATGGCACTGCAACAACTATGTTTCTAATTGAACGACTACTTCCCCTGCTTCTACTACAGCTTCTACTGCAGCTTCTATTGCTTCAACACAAAGTAGGTAGCTGAGTAGGTAGCTGAGCATGTGGAATGGCAAGTAGAGTGGTGAGCATGTAGGATGGCAAGCATGTAGAATGGTGAGTAGGGTGGTGAGCATGTGGGATGGCGAATGATTAGTCGCATTCACAAATGTGACTTTAGCTGCCAAACATTTCGCCGATATGATGTCAGTGTCACAACCATTGATATAGCAGTTTCTTTGGGTAGTTATATTATATTAGGTAGGTTCGATTCCTAACAGCGCTTAGTTATCTTCTCTTTGGCAGCGCTGTTAGCCGCAGGTTTTAAAGTTCCGTTGCCTCGAGACGTGCATTATATTATATTAGGTTCGATTTCTATGGTACAATGGTGTTGTGGTTATCTTCTTCTTTGATAGCTTCAGACGTGTATTTTTCTTCAAGAAAACAAATTTCACTTTCAACAAAGGTCGCTGTCGGCTCATCTCAGACGTTTATCATTAGCTTCGATTTCAGTAGTCTTCAGCGCTACGAATCCTGCTACAGTACCCCGCACTAAGTCTTCGGCTAGATCGCGAAAACACGTAAAACCGCGTACCTTCAAAACAACCCACCTTCTTCAACTGCACCCACAATGCTCAGAACGGCTCCGTTAACTCCAATTTCTGGTAACAAGACTTCTAGAAAGGAGCTTTCTTTGCTCACCAAAGGTGAAATATCAGGCCAGGCCCAATTAGGCCTAAAATCCACCCAAATAGGACGGAATTTGAACGTTCCCCGAACCACCGTTCAGAGCGTTTTGGGGAGACTTCAAACATTACCCTCCGGAGCCAATGAACCCAGATCAGGAAGGCCCATATCAATTACCCCCCGTGCAGTTAGGATACTGTTACGTCAGTTACGATCGGAGCCTAAAATCACCTGGAGACAGCTGAAAACGAACACCGGGATCGATTTGGACGCGAGAACTCTCAACGCAACACTACGAGCTCACGGAATTTCTCACTGGCTAGCTCTTAAGCGACCGAAATTAACACCTGAAGCTGCTCGACTTCGGTTAATATGGGCTAAAACACATATAGATTGGACCGTGGATCAATGGAGGAAAGTCATTTGGTCGGACGAGGCATCCGTGGCTCGGGGATCAGGTAAAACACGAGAATGGGTGTTTGGATCTCCCAAAGAGAAATGGGATAGAGATAAAGTGATGGAAATTCCCAATGGAAAGGCCTTTTCCATTATGATTTGGGGAGCTTTTTGGGGTTCTGGAAGATCGGATTTATACCTGCTCGATCGAGACTTCGAATCCAAGAAACACGGCTATTCAGCAGCCTCCTACATTCAGATTTTGGATCACAATTTGGCTGGCATATGGGAGCCAGGACTAGTGTTCATGCAGGATAACGCTCCGATACATAGAGCCAGAAAATCGAAGCTTTGGTTCCAGGAAATGGGTATAGAAGTCATGGAGTGGCCTCCGTACAGTCCCGATTTGAACCCAATCGAGAACCTCTGGGCCCTACTGAAGAAGGAAGCCTATAAAGTCTATCCGGATTTGGATTCGCTGAAGGGTAAAGGCGACGAAGCTGAAACCCAACTGTTCCAGATTTTACAGAAGGCCTGGGTGAACATACGGGAGAAGGTAATAGAGGGGCTAATTTCCAGTATGCCACGCAGATGTGCAGCTATAATTAAAGCGGAGGGCTGGCATACTAAATATTGATTGGGGAATCATAGATCATATACTATCAAATAGTTACTTCAAATATTGAAGTTCCCCAGCTTAATTTGAGGGTTCAATGGTTGATGCAGATGGGGGGGTGATTTGGTGGGGGAGCTTAGCCGAAGACTTTTTGCAGGGGACTGTACGCTTCAAGCAAGCCTGACTTGCAGAGATCTGAGAAGCAAACAGGTCAAGACATCTATAAGTAGGCAGAACATTTGCATACTCGAGAACAAGCCTGCAAAACATCATACATTATCTAACTCACTA
>JAABUY010001949.1_pt1 | contig 25835 bp, 35 predicted proteins | sample 5560271 | NCBI WGS metagenome assembly JAABUY01 (sample SAMN10711886, study PRJNA513374) | rock metagenome | isolation source: Antarctica rocks | place: Antarctica: Victoria Land, University Valley | reverse complement strand
CCGGCACCGCCTGAATCTGCAGCTGCGTGGCAAAGTGGCCGCCCTGGCCCGTGTTGATCAGCTTGTCCTGGGCCAGGCGGCGCCGGCCGCCGAGCGCGGGCAGGCCCGCCAGGCGCCGGCGCTGCACGGGGCCCGCCGCGGCGGCGGCGAGCGCGGCATCATACGGCGCGGGCAGGGCGTCGCCGTCGCCGGCGTCGGCGGCGGCGGCCGCGGCGCCGGGGTCCGGCAGCTGCGCGAGCGGGATGTACGGCACGTCGCCCCAGTTGCCCGGCTGGCCGATGGGGCCGTACTTGGGCGGCTGGTCAGAGTACACCAGCTGCAGCAATCGGCGGCCGTGCGTCTCGACGTCCTGCAGCGCGCCGGGGGCCGCGCGCGCGAGCAGGCGCCCCGCGTACACCAGCTCCGCGCCGACCACCGTCGCCAGCGCGACGGTGACCAGCCGGATCAGCACGGGCCGGCGGCGGCGCCGGTCCTCCATGGCTGCTCGGTCGGCTGCACCAGGGGCCGCGCGGCGCTAGGGACGTGCGGTCGCGCGGGAGTGCGCCTGCGCGTTCGAGCACCCCTGCTCAGGAGCTGAATGAAATACTGTCTGCGGCTTGAAGTTCCGGTGCCATCAACTTGGCAGGAGCTCTGGGTCAAGGCAGTTCCGACGCAATCCCCGTGTTGAAGTGGAGCCGAGGAACAGGGGCAGTGTCGAGCAGGGGGACGCTGAGCACGTCAGCGCCGGCCTTGAACAACGAAGCCACACGTCCGGGCTCGACCACAGGTCTCCGGCGGGGCCGCGGGTGCTAGCTATGCACACGACGTGCCAATGCTCGAGGTGCCCAACACCCCCGCAGCCTGGCCCGTCCACACTGGGCACTACGGACCACAGCAGCTCGCACAAGGCAAGCGCGCACCACAAAGGGGGTTCTGGCGAGCGGAAGGGAGGCGGACGACGGTATCTGCTACGGCAGGGCGCGTCACAGCTCCGGGCGGCCTCGGGACGGACGATAAAGAAAGAAAGGCGCTGACGCTTCGCAGACTGTAAGTCTCTGTGGAAGCAGAGATTCACTCCGGAAGGCTTGCCGTTGGAACTTCGAGCCACAGCGAGCTCGAAATCAAAGGCGCAGCCCTACCCTGGCTGGGAATCCGAGAAATGACGAATTCGCGCTGTTGCTGTTGCTCTGTTGCGCCTCTTTTTCTCCCTTTATAGGGCTGGATGTGTTTGCGGCGTGGGTGCCCAGAGGTGGTCATGTGTCATCAACAGCTGCTGTCAGTAAGAAAGCGCTGGAAGCGCGCCTGACTTTACACTGGACAGCATGCTGCGGTTGGTGAGCTGCCTAAAGCTCACGCGTTGCGTGCCCGCCCTGCCTACACGCCCCTGGCCTAACACCACACACTGACCTGCAAAGGAGACACGCAGCGACGTGCCCTTGATACATCGCCCTCGCGTCCACGACGCCTTACCGCACAGCGGCACTTTCCAAAAAGAATAAATCCCTGGCACGCGCGCAGAGCAGCATAATCAGCACGCTGCTGCAGACAGCGGTGGCCCTGTGCAGCCGAGTGCACAGCGCAGTTGCCAGGGCCTGGGAGCGCCCCATGGCGGGCCTCCGCGCGACGCGGCACCCCCCGCCGCCGGCGACCTCTGCCCCACTACACCTAACCTGGGTACACGCACCGCCCGATAAGGCAGCGCCCTCCGCCCGGGCGGCCGCCCCGCGCGACCTGCCTACTGCACGGCGCAGTTGGCGGGGTCCAGGGGCGCCCCCCCCGCGCCCCCAGCCGGGCCCATCTGCGGCGCGCCGTCCGCGTCAAACTGCAGCCCGGGCGCCAGCTCGTCCACGATCTCCTGCGGCGGCTGCCCGCACGCCTGCATCTGCGCGCGGCGAGCCCCCGCAGCGTTCGGGCGCCGTCCAGATCAGGCTGCGGTGCAGCAGCCTCCTGATCAGCTGTCGCAGACGGCCATATCGAGCAGTGCCCCCGTGTTGCAGCTCGTCACACATGGCCCTGCACACGCAGCCCGCTCTCCTTCGGCAGCTGGCCCAGGCCCGCCTTTCTGCAGCGCTCAAACGCTCAAGCACCTCGCTGCAGAGGCTGCTTAGAATGACTCCAACATGTTCAAGCTACCGAGACAGAATGGTTCAGGCTGGTGCAGTGCACACCCGTGCCCGTCGCATCCCAACACGCAGCAGGGCACCCCCGTCCAAACTGCCAGACTAACACTGCAGCATAGGCACCACGGCATGTCACAGCATGTGCAGGCAGCATGTGCCGGCGAGCGGGGCGGGATCCCGGAGGAGGACAGGGGTTTTGCAGGGCCTGGAGGAGGGAAAAAGGCCGGCACGCCAGCAGCCTCGGCGCGCCTGCTGGATGAGCGAGAAGAGCTCCGCAAAGTTGTTGGGGTCGCTCTGGTACAGCGCGACGATGCGGCCGATGTAGCGCTGCTGCTCCTCGTACCGCGCGACCTCGGCCGGCGGCAGCTCCCCCCTGCGCGACGGCAGCGGGGCGTGGGCTGGGGAGCGGATCCAAACAGATAACATTTGGTTGGCTGACCACTTCACAGTATGGGAGGCGCGCGTCGCTGAGCAACCCTCTGGGTTGCGCATGCGCCTGACTGCCCTTGCAGGCTGTGGACACATGAGCGCGAGGGGAGGAGCGCGCACGCGCAGCAAGGCAGCCGGATCCAGTGCCGAGGCCTGGCCAAGCGGACACTCTGCACGGCAGCGCCGTACGTGTGACACTGCTCAGCGGGAGGACGACACATGGTTCTCACAAGCTGACTCCTCCTGGACAGAATCGAGCTGCTCTTCGGCTTGTGCAAGAACATCCGCAGTTTGATCGCCATAGGGGCCCGCCGCTGCGCGTCCAGCGCCGCCGGATGCCCTGGCGCCGGCGTCCAATCCGAACGCCTACCATGCAAGGTCCAAATAAAAGAGGGTCACGCGGCCAGGGGCGCGCCGGTGCGCGTCCAGCCAGGCCGGGTACTTGGCGCCGATGTCCATCATCGGCTGCAGCAGCACCTCCTTGGACAGCAGCTGCCGCAGCATCAGGTCGGCCATCTCCGCAAACCCGCTGTCGCCGCCGCCGCCGCCGCCGCCGCCGCTGCCGCCGCCCGGAGCGCCGCCTGCCGCCCCGCCGTTGACCGTGATGGTCAGGGTTTGCTGAGCACGCCTGCCACGCCTTTGGCACTGCACTGCACAGCGAGCCCGCGCGGCGGGAGGCTGGCGAGGACGCCCGAGCCGGAGCGCGCGGCCTGCCATGCTGACACCGCGCTGCCAGCGCAGCCGCTGTCGGCGTGCTGATGCTCTGCGCGCTGAGCCCGGCCCGAACATGCCGCAGCCTGTGGTGGCTGTGGCGGGTACAAACAGCATGGAACAGAGCCGAGCGCACCGCCGACAATGGCAGCGCTCAAGCGCTGCAACTGACACTCCAAAGACGCGGTGTGCCCGCAATCGAGTCCGCGGAACGCGCCGCGGCGTCGCCGCCGACATGGGCCACCCGCATGATATCGGCAGATGCAAGGCACGATATCAGTGCAAGGTGGGTGCAGAGAGTGCAGCACACCGCCTTCGCCGCCGCCGCCGCCGCCGCCCATGGCGGCCAGCTGCTCGCCGAGCCGTGTGAGGTCCGCGAGCGGGTCGCCGACAGGCGGCGCCGCCGCGCCGCTGCCGCCGGCGGCGGCCGGCGAGTACGAGGCCGAGCGCGCGGCGAGCGCGTCCAGCGTCGGCGCGCTCTCGCGCTTGTGCTGCGCGCCGCCGTCCGCGGCGCCGCGCGCGTCCGCTGCACAACACGAGGCCGCTGTCATGCATGCTTCGTGACGGAGGTTCAAGGCGCACAAGGTTTCCTGCAGCTGGCAGGACGGGTGGGAATGAGCAAGGCGGGAGGTCCCCCACAGGACAACAGGACAGGAACCCGCATACAGGTGCGCGCGTGGTGGTGTGTGCGCACCTTCTGCCAGCTCAGCTGCCAGCCGCGCGAGCGGGCCCTCGCCATCCCCAGCGCTCGCGCCCGCCTGTGCATGCACGTCTGGCGGCACCGCACCAGGCGCTGGCCCCGAACCGGCTGCCGAGGGCTCTGCCCCTGACCCTGCGCCCTTGCCGCGCAGCGCTGCAGGTGCGGTCCCAGCAGGGCCGGAGCCCTGGCGGGCTGGCGGCGCGGGGCGCGAGTCTGCAGGCGCAGCCGCAGCTGCGGGCGCGGGCGCAGGCCGCCGCCGCCGCGCCGGGAGCGGGTCAAAAGCCAGGCTCCGCGCGCCGCCGCGCACAGGCGCTGGCGCAGTGGAGGGTGCTGGCAGTGCCACGGGCGGCGCTGGCACGGGCGGCCCAGGTTTCTCAGGCACTGGTCCGCTCGAGGCTGCAGGCTGCGCAGCCGCGCCACCGCTGCAGCCCACCAGCCCAGCTTACCAAGGCTGATGGGGCCTCGAACACGCGCGCAGAGGTCATCGGCGGGCAACACTCCATACGTAAGCAGACTCGAGTGCGTTCGCACCTGGCAGAGTCTGATGGTGACTGTCGCGCCGGCTGGGCTGCCGCAAAGTGGAAGTCATCCAGGGCATCTGCGCGGGCAGGTTGAGACTCGTGAGTGCGTAGGCCGTCTACACGGTTGAACCTGGGCAGGTGCTAGCTGTGCTGGAGCTTTAGCGATGCTAGTACCGTCCAGGATGTCATCGGCGCTCGAGGACGCCATAAGGGAGAGTGCACAGACGCTCCGCACTTTGCTGACACTACCACGCCCCTGGCTTCAGCTGCCTGTCCTTTCCCAACAGTTGTCCTGCACTTGAAGCCTTGTGCATGTGCTCTGACTGCAGTCTGCATACATATGGATGCAGACTGCATCCATATGGTGCTGGCCTAAGGCCAGTGGCCTTTTTGTAGCTTTTTTTTTTTAATTTATTTTTGTTGTAAACTTGAGAACACTGTGCTCATTGCGGGCATTCGCCTCGAGAGGCCGGGAGTTTGTGGTGACCCAGAGATTGGCGACGATCACTCCTCTTGAAAGAGAGAGAGGGCCCTGGGGGCATGCTGTGCCGCGCTTCTGTCGGCAGCAGACGCTGGGGGAGCGCATGCAGGGCGCTGTCGACGCATGTCAGCAGCGCCTTGGAGCAGTGGCTTGCTGAGGAACCCGTTGAGATCAAGCAGGTGCGGTGTGCCCTGCAGCGGCGTGTTCTGGTCCTGGCACACAGAGTTGTTTGTTTGGGAGCTGGTGCAACACCCGTGCTTCACGTCTGGACATGTGCCAGCCCAGGCACTGCGCTGAGCTGATGCAATGTGCACGGACGCTGTCGTGCTGCACTGGGATATCACTACCTTGACTCGAGCAGTTACGACGCAGGTGCCTGGCGCAGGGCGCAGCGTGTTCGCGCGGGCAGACGTTGCCCACGGCAGCAATGTCCTGAGAGAGCAGCCCCTCGTGTGCTCGCTGGCAGCTGACGACGTCGAGCACGTGCGCAACGCCACGCACTCTTGCACGCTTCTCCCGTGCACGCAGCCCCACGCCAGTGCCCGAGCCTTGCTATGGACGACTGCGGCACCGTTCAGCTCTGTGACTTTTCGGCAGGCGTGCTTCCACTGCGTGCGCAGCCTGGACCAGGGCGGCCGGCTCAGGCACCGGGGGCGCTGGTTCTGCAGCGACGCCTGCCGTGGTGCCGCGGCCGCCGAGTACCTGCCGGTGCGTGTCACACACAAGCCTCACCGGGCAAACACGCTTACACATGCCCGCATAATGCTGGACAGAACATGCCCGGGATTGCCCCGTTGCATGCGCATGCATACAAACAGATTCTATGCAGCAGTGCCGCTGCCAGGAGCGGCATCGATGCATGCAGCGACTCTGCTCACCACGTCGCGCATGCAGCCGCGCAGGCCATGTCGTCATGCGCTTTCGGCCGGGCCGGGGCGCGGTGCGTGCGGCCCTACGCCGAGCTGGAGGCGCACTGCGACGCCAGCGGCGAGCGCTTCCCGCTGCTCGCCATGCGCCTGGCGTGCGGCGCGCTGACCGCCGCGCTGCAGCCGCCGGGGCCCAGCGAGCAGCATCCCGGGGTGCAGCGCCCGCGCAGGGGTGACCCGCTGACGGTGCGCGCCGACAAGGACGTGCAAGTATTGCAGAGAGCATCTATAAGCATGCGTGTTGGCACAAAAATTATCCCTAGCTAGGCAGGCCAAACAGGCGCTGCGCCGCTTGGCGAATGATCCACTGAAGCATTGGCACAGCGGACGTGCACATCCGAGGCATAAGTGTTTCTGTTGAGCGCACGCTCGCTGGGACAGGATCTACAACTCCTGGCGTTTGCCAACATCCCGCGCCCGCCGCCAGAGCCGTGGCAGGACGCGCACGCGCTGCTGCTGCGCGGCGTGGAGCGCTTTGCGGCGAGCGCGGCCGCCGCCGCGGCGCCTGCCGTGGCGGCGGCCGCAAAGCGCCTGACGCTGGAGTGGTATGCGGACGTGCTCGCACGGCTGCACGTCAACGCCTTCCGGTGCGCTTCCGCTCCAAGCGGCACTCTGCACACGCCGCCCTGCAAGCCCTGAATGCCTCAGGCACTTTTTGGAGGAGAGTTCTCGTGAAGGACAAGCGCAAGCTGACCGCGCTGGCTGTCAGACTGGCCGCATCTGCAGGAACTCCTTGCAAGTCCAATCAGAAAAGTGTCTGCGACAGGGTGGACACTGCGCGGGGCCCCACACGCGAGCGCAGCCTGGCGGCGCTGGCCGCGGCGGCGGTCGCTGGCGTGAGCGGCGCCGCTGGCCGCCCGGTCGGCTCGGCGCTGTACCTGCTGGGCTCGCTGTTCAACCACTCCTGCGCGCCCAACCTGGACGTCCTGTTCCCCGCGGGCGACGGCGCGCGCCCAGAGATTGCATTGTGTGACGGGAATGGTGGTGTGCCTTCGCACGCGAACATGCATGCTGTGACCTTGAAAAGCACACCTGTCTACTGTCTACTGCGAAACGCATCCTGCTCTCGGCTGTAGGTGCGAAGTCTGCCTGTGCATGCCTCTGACGACACGCGGTCTGCAACCCAGCGTGGCTGGGCCACCCGCCACCAGAGGAAGGCTGGCACCCGGCCGCCGCCCGGCCTCGAGCTTCCTGCGCCCTCAGGAGCGGCGGGTGACGGGCCGCACGCGGCCGCAGGCACGCTCCAGCTGCGCGCGGCGCGCGACATCGCGGCCGGCGAGCCGCTGACGGTCGCGTACCTGGATGTGGACCTGCCGGCCGCGCTACGCCAGGAGCGGCTGGCGTTCGGGTACGGCTTCGCCTGCTCCTGCCAGCGCTGCCAGGAGGAGCTGTGATGCGCGCGGCCGCATGCAGCACGCTCGCGGGAGCCGCTGCTGTAGGGGCCTATGACATGCACTGGCTGTAGCTGCACCGCGCGCTGTGGCGTATGTCAGAGCATGCGGAGCTCACTGGCATGCACGGTGAGACAGAAGAGATGGTGTAGGAGACGTACGAACGGTGGGCCTAGCCCAGCGTGACTGAAAGGATAATCTTCTTGTTTCTACTACGCGTTCATACTGAAAACCCTGTTGACCAACATGAAAAGTACGGACACACTGAGAAAATGCTTGACCATCGGCAAACAATGACTGTGACTGCGAAACCGCTGGAAGACAGACGCCCAGACACAGCCCATACCCTGAAGACACCATGGGAGCTGCTGCAACCCAACTCAGTCATGCCAGGCCGCTCCAGCAACAGCGCGTGCCGACGGCCCGGCCCGGACAGGGCATCTCGGGGTAGCAGCATCGCCGGCGCAGGGATCACTGGCGCCACAGGCGCAGCAGGCGGTCCTTGCTGCCGGAGGCGACCGAGGCGCCGTCGGGGCTCCAGTCGACACAGAACACCTCGTCCGCGTGGCCCGGCAGCTCCAGCTTCAGCTTCCGGGTGGCCACGTCCCACACCTGCGGGAGGTTGCGCTAGGGTATGCGTAGGGTAGGTTCCCGGTGGTAGGGTAGGGTCACACAGGGGCTGCGGCGCCGTTGCACGGCTCCGCCTCACTCAGCCGATGCTAGTGGAGATGGTCGAGCGCGTCCCCGTCTTCCAGCCGGGCACGGGCAGAGGGGGCTGTTGCCGTGAAAGCGCTCAGCGCGGGCCTGCCGGCTGCTTCTGCACGGCAGCCTGCTGGCATGCCCTGCCGGGTGCGCTCGGCCTGGCGCAGGCTCCTGCCTTCTGCCCTGCCCTGCAGGCGGTCTGGGGAACAGGCACCACAGTACAGGAACAGGTGCAGCGGAATAGGGCAGCATGTTTGGTTAGGGTTAGGATGAGCACATGGTACAAGCATCCCCTGGCTTCTTGTCACACCTGCCACCTGCGGATGCCGGGGCCGCGGGCGAGGCAGCGCGGGCGCCGGGCGCGCCTTGAGCGTGGAGTCTTTGGACGCGGACACCAGCAGCCGCGAGTCTGCCGACCAGGCCACCTGGTAGATCGGCCCCACATGGCCGCGCAGCGTGGCCACAAATGTGCCGCGCACGCCGTCCCACAGCTTCAGCGCCTTGTCGAAGGACGCGCTCACCACCCAGCGGCCGTCCGGCGAGAACTGCACCTGCGGGCGCGGAGGCGCAGGGTTCTGGCGCGAGGTGCCCGCGGGTCTGCACCAGTGGCTGCTGCCGCTGTCTGTCAGACCTGCATGTGCAGGCGCCTGGCGTGCAACGCCTGGCCTGCCCGCAGAGCCGCATAAGTGGGCGCTGCGCAAACCTCCCGGAAGGGGAATGTCTCAGATGACACAGCAATAGAGCGGGACAGTGCAAGTACCCGGGGGGGACAGCCTGGAGACATGCTCATGCAGCCCGCCCCCCTCGCGAGATGGACAGCTGCTGGAGCGGCCTGAAAGCTGGAGAGCGCGTCACGATACGCTGCGCTGCCGCGGCGCTGACGATGCCAGAGTTGCACCACCCGCGGCGGGCAGCGGCCCCGCCCCGCGCGCGCCTGGTTGATGAGCTGCAGGTGGCCAGTCATGCGCGCGAGCGGCTTGTCGGACGACGACGGCTCCCACAGGAACATGGTGAAGTCGTCCGAGCCCGACGCCAGCCGCTCCGGCCGCCCGCCCAGCGCTGCCTCATACCTGCGCGCACTCATCGCATCGTGGTCACTTTGAGCTTTGCGCACATGCATGCCAAGCGCCCTGCGGATCATGACGGGAGCGTTCGCGCCCAGACGTGGCGGGACTGAGTGTGCGCCTAGCGTGCTCAATGGGATTGCCTATCAGTACACGCACTTCACGCGCCGGGAAAAGCCAGTGCCGCACGCGCTCGGCCCGCATTTTGCAGCCTCCTGCTTGGCCTGTATTACATTGCCCCGGAGCACCTACGAGCATCACAGCTCTTTTTCCCGTGCGCAAGAGGCCTGTGCCGCTGTCACGCCGCGGGGCCGGCGCGCCTCTGCAGCGCCTGCGCCTTGGCGGCCGCGGGCTCCTTCGGCGCGGCGCCGGTGTGGTCGAACGCGCCCGTGCGCAGCGCAAACTCCGCGCTCAGCGCCAGCGTGTTGACCCAGTGCCCGTGGCCCTTCAGGCTGCGCACCAGGTGGCCGTCCTGCGCGCGCGGCAGGCGATCAGCCCAACCCTAGTGCTTACGACATAGGCCAGTGAGACATCTGCGCGGTGGCAGTAGCAGAATTGCTTCGGCCGGGCGGGGCCAGGCGCGCGCCTGCGCGTCCCAGACGAAGATGGCGCAGTCGCGCGCGGACGAGATGATGTGCCCGTCGCCGGCCCAGCGCACGCAGCTCACCGCCTTGGTGTGGCTGCCCATGCTGAACAGGCAGCGGCGCGTGCGCGCGTCCCACACGCGCACCGCGCAGTCCTTGGAGCCGCTGGCCAGGCGCCGGCAGGGCAGCGCCGCGTGCGCGGGCTCCCACGCCACCGACGTCACCCACTTGCTGTGCCCTGCGGTCGCGCGGCGCCGTGACCGGGTGCGGCGCGCGCAGCCCGCGCCCGCGCGCCGAGCTGGAAAGCCGTCCGCGCATGGTGGCCGCATGCGCACACAGCATTGTTCTCCTTGGAGCGCGCATGGCGCGCCAGCCACAGGCAGGGGTAGGGTAGGGTAGTAAATCCCTAACACGGCGAGGGGGCGGGGTGCGCGCCTTTGCAGGAGCCCAGCGCCTGGCCCGTCCGCGGGTCCCAGAGCCAGAGCGAGGCGTCCATGCCGCCGGTCGCCAGGACGGCCGCGTCGGGCGACCACGCCACGCACAGCACCCAGCCGCTGTGCCCCTGCGCAGCGCCCGCCAGCGCTCGCATGCAGCGCCGGGACGCACTCTGGCGCGGCGGTTGACGCCCGCCGCGCGCAGAAAGCCGACTCGGCTGCTGCTGCTGCCAGACGGGTGGCAACACTCCCAATTTCCAACACTCCCAGCCCTGTAATCAGCTGGCCGCGGACGCACGCGGGCTATGTGGCGCATGCATGAGGCTTCGCGCCTTGCAGGTGTGCAGCGGCGTCTGCGTGGCCAGGTCCCACAGGCGCGCGGTGGTGTCGCCGCTGCCGCTGGCCAGGTGGCGCCCGTCCGGGCTGAAGCCCACCGCCAGCACCGCGTCCGTGTGGCCTGCAGGTGCGCCAGGCTTGTCGGCTGATGCCCTGCCACCGGCCGGGCCGCGCCGACGGCCTCCAGCGTCGCGCTGGTGCCAATGCAGCAGCTGCGTGGCGCGGGCGCTACGGTTGGCGCATGGACAGCGGCTGCCGTGGCTCCTGCGCCAGTCGCTGTCGCCATGCAAGGCCCAGCACACCCAAAGGGCTGCAGGCTGCGGACAGGACTACGCGTCTGGGCAGAGCCCGCACCTGCCAGCGACGCGGTGCAGCGCGACACTGGCCGCACGCGGAACACGGCCTGCGGCTGGTACACGATGCGCAGCGCGGCCTCCACAGACAGCTGCGCGCAGGCGCTGAAATGATACTAACATGCAGACTATGAAAGGCTGCAACGCGCCTTTGACCATGCAGCCTGCATGGCGCATGTGGCGAACAGCTGCAAGGTTCGCAGGCATGCACGAGTCCAAGGAAGTCCGCTCACGCTGCTACCGGTGCGCTCGGAGAGCTCACCGCTTTACGAGTCCTTGAGCAGGTGGGTGCAGAGAAGGTCAGCTGGGCCGCACAAAGTGAGCGAGACAGCATGGCGAGCTGTGAATGCTATAACGCGCTCACGCGGGGGCGCTGCCTAAGCGCTGGGCTCCGCTGTGCTCGCCAGCTCCAGCCCAGGCACCGTCTTTGCAAGGCAACAAGTCGTGAACTTATACAGTGATCAACATACTCGTCTGGGAGGGCTGTTGACAACATTGCCGGAGAATGCTGGTGCCCAGGCACCCCTGGGGGGCACCGCGCCTTGTGCTTGTGCAGGTGCGCGCCCAGCTCCTCCGCAAGCTGCTGCTCCTCCACGAAGAAGGAGTAGGGCAGCTTCTCCTGCTGCCGCAGCAGGCCATTGAGCAGCGTCTCCAGCTGCGCCGGCGTCGCGTCGTGCGGCAGGTCCAGCTGCGGGCCTGCGAAAACGTCCGCGCGTGAGTCGTAGCCGGGTGAAGCAATAGAGCGGCAACACTTGGCTCAGGTGTGATGGCGCCGCCCAGACACAAGAATGTTCAGAGGGCCAGCACTCCCGGGGCACTGTGTGTGTGGAAGCGCAATGCAGGACGGCTGCCAAGTTTGGCGGGCGCACCAACAGTCTCGCCCGTGTCGGACTGGAACTGCACCAGAATGTTGGCAGTGGGTGCAGGCTCAGTCTTGCCTTTCTTCAGCGGCGGCTCCATGGGACCGCGCGCCATGGTGCACGCAGCCTACTACTACGCCGCTGATGAGTATGCACTCGACGCAGAGCTCAGCCTGAGAGCCTAGCAGCTAGGTAGCCTACTAGAGGGAGACAGCCGTAGGGCCCTGCACCCTACTGCAGCGGATTCAAACTTCGTGCTTCCCGCGCGAACTGTGCTCGAGTCGAGCGCGATCGCCAAGGTGCGCCGCCGTCACAGGCGCACATCGCTCCACCTGTGGCCTGTGGACCCAAGAGCGCGCGGCGCAGCTGTCGCGGTAGTGCAGCATATTGCAAAGGTACTTAGCTACGAGCGCTTAGCGACCAGGCAAGCCCGGGACAGCTCAAGCCGCAGCACGCAGCCCTCTGGGCCTGCGGGCTCCGGCGCACAGCGGACTGGCGCTCACATGCGCTGCGCCGCGGCCGCGCTGAGGCGGACCACCCTGCTCGGCGCCTGGCTGCTGGCTGCGGCGGCCGCGGTGCAAGCCTGCACAGTCTTTGAGTTCAACGGTTCCGGGTTTGCTGGTGTGCCCCGCCTCGCCCCAGCTGCTTCCAAAGGGGCAGCACGCCTGGCAGCGGCACATTTGAGCGACTGAAGCCCATGCTGTGCGCGCAGCAAACGTGCGGCACCTGTACCACACATACAGCGTGTTCAGCCAGAACGGGACGGTGTTTGTGGACAACCACAAGTTCCCCTACAAGTGCAACGACCAGGGCGGCTGGCATGGCGCGCCCCTGACAGTCCAACAAGGCCACCAGTGCCGCTGCACAGTTGGCCACGAGCGCGGGGCAAGCTTGGGAGTCTCGGGAAGCTGGCCGGCACCGGAGCGCAGCCCGTGAGACCTATTGAGAGCTTGCAGCTTGGCAGCAGTGTCACCTAGCGACACCCTGCTCTGTTGGGCTGCGCCCGCACAGTGGCAGGATAACAGAGCGCTTGTGCCCTTGCGCTTGTGAAGCCCTGAGGGCCTTCCCTGCTGAAGACATGGCCTGCGCCCCAGCTATCACCAGCTGCGAATGGCTCTTTAGCACTGAGTTCCGCATGCAGACTTCTTCGAAACCAACGGCACCGTCGCGGAGTGGACGCCCAAGGCGGAGGCCGCGGCGCCGGATTCGCCCTGCCGCCGCCTGGGCATTGACGGCATAATCGAGGTCGTCGGGCGCCTGCGCCTGGGGTCGGACGAGCTGGAGGCCATGGCCGTCAGCAAGGTGCGCGCTGGCTGTGCTTGTGGCGTACCATGTGCACACGTTCACACGGCTTTCACGGGTAGGTGGCATGTCGGCCAGCAAAACCTGTTGGCGCTCTATTGGCACCCGGCGCTCGGCGCTATAGGGCGGCAGTGCTGGCCGCAGTGCAGGTGAAGCTCTGGCGTGCGCACACGAGCGCGCGCCACAACGAGGCAGCATAGGCGCATGGCAGCAAGCCCGCCATGCACGCGTGCTGCGCGGGCGTTCAGAGCGCTGCCCCTGCAGCGTCGAGCTGGGCCGGCAGGTGTGGCAGCTGCGGCCCTGGGTGGCGCTGGAGGTGGCGCCGCACCTGGAGTCGCTGGCGGCGGCCGCCCAGCCGACCATTGCCTTCCACGTCCGCGGCGGCGACAAGCTGCAGGAGGACCAGAGCTCCCGGGTGCGCCCCGCCACACATCGTGCGTGAGCCAAAGTTGTGACACGCCGAGCCGGACCAAGGGCGGCGCAGTGGGAAGCCATGCACTGCACATGTCAGCCTGCGTGGCTCCAAGTTGCTTGTCTCGCTGGCGGGGACGCAACGTTCAGCCTGTGACATGAGGGGGCGCATCGGCAGATAAACCGGCCCACCACGCGGCCAGAAGACTATGTGGAGTCTTTCGTCAGCCGCTTCCCTGACGTGCAGGTGCGTTCGCGCAGCCGATCATGCCTCGAGTGCGGCTTATACCTCGAGCCTTGCGTTGCTGGCCCCGCAAGCCTCTCAAGCTTGCCATTTGCGAGTTGGAGCGCATCAGTCACCTTCACCTTGCGCTGCCGCATTCATGGCACAGTCTGCCCTCTGCGACCCAGCGCATGACTCTGCAGTGCAGAGTCTGCACCGCCTTCCCCTGTGCTGCTACAGCCTCCTGGCCCAGATCTGCTCAAGCGTGCTGGACACGCGCGCTTGCAGGGAGGCACCTGCATAGTTATCGGCGACGCGCACGAGTGGGTGGCGGAGGCGTCGCGGCTCGTGCAGGAGCGCATCAACTGCACGATCTTCCCCATGGAGGCCTTCTACCGCCACGAGGGCCACTCGCAGGCGCGCCCGCCCTTCACGCCCCGCGCAGACAGGCGGTCCACCCCTGCGGCATGCATGCAACAGGCATGGCTCAACCTGCGCCGCCCTGCCCCACATCGTGCGAAGGGGCTGGGCGCACTGCCGGGCCGCGCACAGGCAACGCAGCGCGTGCTGACAATGAGTTGGGCTGCAGGCGCGCTTCAACAGTCTGCCCTTTGCGGAGCGGTGCGAGCAGAGCCTGCGCCTGCTCATTGACATCGAGCTCATGGCGCACGCGGACTACTTTGTCGGCGCGCCCCGCCTCACAGAGCGCCTCTCATTGTGCAATTCCTCTCTCACTGTCTTCAGCCACCCCACCCCTCAGATACGTCAGCGCGCACCAGCCGCAGCGCTGCCAGACAGACCGTGGCTGACCCACACATCTGGCTGGACTGGCAACGTGCCGCGCTTTTATTGCCCGTCTGCATGCACACGCCACGCTCCAACAACCGCGCCCTGAGGCACCATTGGCTCCCACCCTGGACCCACGCTCTATGCACACCCACGGGGCTGCCCGCGCAGGCACGTACAACTCTGGGATGCCGTTCATGGTGGACACGCTGCGGCGCGTGCTCTACGGCAAGCACCGCTCGACCCTGGTCGACGCCTCCAGCACGCACTACGACTGGTACGAGCGCATCCGCGTCTACTTCCGCCAGTACGAGGCCGAGCAGCAGGCCGGCCGCGCGCTGCGCGAGGCCGCCGCGCACGAGGCCCGCGGCCTGCTGAGCCAGATGCGGTCGCGGCTGCTCATGGACTTTGCGGGGCTGTACTGAGCCTGGCCGGCGTGCGCGCGGCTGCTGTACTGGCCGGCCGGCGTGCCGCTCACGAGAGGCTGTCGGGCATGGGGGGTGCTTGCATGTGGTGTAAGGAGCGTGCTGAGCCAGGCGTCGGCGCGGCTGCTTGTGGACTGGCGCGCCCCTGTAGGGCCGGTCAGCGGTGACACTGCATGCGTGCGCGCAGCTCGCAGCAATCGCTGGGAGAACTGATCACACGGACACAGCATGAGTGCTTGGTTATTATCTTGCAAGTGGGTGGCGAGTGTTCTGGGGAGAGCAATTTTGTGAGAGCAATTTCATGTACCCGTCACTCCCAGGAAGCCGCACCTACTGCTCAGGCGACGCGTCTCTGTGATACCACTGGTACTATTATGTGCGCCAGCCGGTGTGCGCTTGAGATGCCGGTTCAGTGTTACAAACCAATACAACGCCTGCATGCTCAGTTTAATAGGCGAACAGCAAATTGCATGTCTGCAAATAGCCGCTTGCAAGTCTGCATCTGCGAAGCCTGTGACAACGGCTGATTAAGGCACTGTGCCAAGAACAGACAGCTGGGCATGCAGGACCATATCAACCGCCACATGCCAAGGGAGTCAAAGTTGACTCAGTCAACAGCCGCCCTGAGCGGTTAGGGCCTTTGCGCATTTGCCTTCTTGAGCGCATTTGCCAGTGGTTGCAAACACACAGCCTCGGATTGAGTATGAAAGGCTTGCTCCAGCCTGGCCTATGGATCCTCAGAAGAGAGAAAGCAGCGCGGCTGCATAACGTGGAAGCCGCTGGTGCACCGCTGGGAGGGGCGCCTCTGGAAGACAGGCATAGGCACTGAGCAGACCACGCTATGGAGACCCACCTGACATATGACAGCAAGGGGAAGCAGCTGGGCATCCTGGTGAAGGAGCGGTTCACAACGAACCAGGGCCTGCAGCTGAAGGTAACGACCTCCGGAAGGTCAAGCAGCACCCTCATACGTCTACCGGGAGGCAGAAGGGTCAGGAGTATGGTGTATCACAGTGAGCAGCCACTTTTGTTGCCAATGTGCGCACCTCACATGTGGCTGCATTGGCTGACGTTATGAGCCCCCGATGGACAACGGTGTGCCGCGCCTGCCTTCCTGCTTATGTTTCAAGTCTTTGAGTCCTGTCAGATGTGAACATGCAGAGCACGCATCCGGCGTCTTCAGCGCTTATGCATACGCACCTGATGGGCCATGTCTCTGCCTTCAGTGCGCTCACACACACTCTCTCTATGAAGTTGCGAACGGTTTCGCATACTCGATCAAGCAAAGAGGGGAGCAGGTAACAATGGTGTCAGAGTTTGAGTCTTGTCGCTGGCCGCTTGGCAGAGCGGCGGTCGCTAGCTGACCAGCGGCGGCGCGGCCCCTCCACCAGCAGCGCGTCGCCACGCACACGCCAGTCCATGACGCGCTGACCACCGGACGCGGCAGCTTGGCTCACTGCTGCGACCGTGCAGGTCACCGGCGTGCTGAACACCGTCAGCGGCGGCTTTGAGTTCTGCGCGAGCCTGCGCAAGCTGCTCGCGGCGCGGCCGCGCGGCCGGCCCGGCGCCTGGGGTGCCGAGGCGCGCAAGGACCGCGGCCGCGCGTGCCTGGGCGCCGGCGTGTCCTACCTGTCCGGCAGCGACGACGTCCTCTGCGGCCTGGTACGCCGGGCCGCGCTCGCACGCTGCTGGTTGGAGCGGCCCTATTGCTGGCCTGTGCGGGGTTGCAGCCAGGTGCAAACTAATTTGACGAGTCTGCTTGGCGCCTGCCCCTGCTCAGCCTGCCCCTGCTCAGCCGCTTTCCCCGCTTCCTCCGTCACTCCCTGTCATGGGCGCACAGACCCCCCTGCGCCCTGAGTGCTTTGCTGTCAGCACCAGGCTCTTTGCACAAGGCTCTCCTCACAGACCTGACGCTCGTGGACCTGACACTCTCCCCAAACTGTGCTGTCAGGGCTGCATGGCGCCTGTGCAGGGCCCTCCCTCTTGCTCCGCCGGGGAGCGCCAGCGCATCGCATGGCCATGTGACGCAGCACGGGACGTCGCGTAAACACAAAGCATACGCTGCAGAAAGCGGACCCCGGCGCGAGCGCTTCAAGGTGCTGCGCGGCGCAGGTGGCGCGCAAGGCGTTCGCGCTGGGCGGCGACAGCACCTGGCTCAAGGCCAAGGGGCAGGTCGACTACAATACGCAGAGCCAGAAGGCGCGCGCCTGGCGCTGGCACGGCGGTGTATGAGGCCCGGAACACGTGCAGGGCAAGCATGCATCCTCACCCTGCAGCGCGTGCCCCGCCGCAGCCCAGCCGCGCCATGGCAGCCGCTGACGGCGCGCGCCGGGCATACGCGCCAGAGCTTTAGCCCTGCGCGCGCGCCTGCGGTGCCTGCCCCCGAACGCACGCACCGTGGCTCCGAGCGCGCCCCCCATGTTGGGGGCCCACGCGCGCGCGCAGGACGAGGGCCTGGGCCGCGTACACTTCCAGGATGTTTCAAGGGAAGGGCGAAGCGTGATAGGGGGCCCTGCGCGCATGCAGGTCGAGGGCACGGGCCGCGTGCAGCTCAGCCGTACCGTGTACAACTTCACCGACGCGCAGGACGTGCGCGTGCTGGTGGGCTACCGCGCGCACGTCAGCGACACGGGCCGCGTCGTCGGCGTGCGCGCCTACCCAGCGCGCCTGCCTGCGTCCTGCCCGACGCGGGCTCCTGTCCAGCCGGGCGCACGCATCTAGCTGCCCCAGTCACGCCAGCAGCTTGCAGCAGGTGTCGGCGCGCCCTGTGCGTGCCCGGAGGGCGCTGCATTTGCGCAGACGCGAGCCAGTGCGCATGCGCTGTGCTGAGGCAGGGCTACCGTATTTCTGAAGCCCACGCTCGCGTGCGCGATGCCTGACCTGCGGTGCGGACGGGCTGCGCAGGCGCCGTACGGGCGGCTGCAGGAGAACAACTGGTCGCTCAACACCAACTTCCGCGGCTGGTGGGGCGTGCGCTATGACCTGTGACCCTGTGCGCCTGCGATGCCTGAGGGTGGGGCGCCTCTCTCACTGAACTGTGGGGGGCGCTGCGGCCGGCGGCTTGCTGCGGGGCTTCCACATCTCCCAGGCTGCTGTGGTGTTGCACGGGGATGGGGATGCACTGCATCCTGGCTCAGCCCCACGAATCTGACCCCAGAACAAGTTCTATGCAACTGTGGGCATGCGCAGCCCGTTTGTACCGCGCCCTGGGCCTGGGTCTGTGCAAGGGCTTGTGCAGGCCGGGCTGGGCTGTGCCTCTCATCCAGCGCGGACCTGGCATAATGTCATGGCTGTTGTTATTGTTTGGGCTGCACCTGTGTTGACGGTCCAGCGTGCGCGCAACCCAGGTCTGCGCCGCTGTTGCAAACGAATCTCAGTGCTCGGCAGCTGCGCTGCTGCGGCGCCTGGGGGAGTGCTTACGTAGCCGTGCAGGAGTGGCGCTCCCTGCCTCCCTGCAGGCGCTGCGGCAAGCTGTGGCCCTGTTCGGATGTCTGAAACGCGGAAGTTCAATTCGCTGCGCCGCCCTGCACGGCATTACAGTGCACGCACATGCACTCACTCTTGCATGGGCAAGAGAGCTGGAGTGCGACCATGTGCGATGTAGGCTGCTTGACGCTGCATACCTGCAGGCGCTGAAATCAGCTGTGGCTGATTGACTGCATTAACTGGCACGGCAGCATGTGAGGGAGATGCGCAGTGTGTCCAGATGTTTGCGACAGCGCGGCGGCTGCTTGCTCCAGCGCGTTGGTCGGTGTATGTGAAAGCACGCCCATGTGCGTGGCTGCTAAAGTGTCGTGCCCCTTCCTCCTTCCATGCGCGGAAAGCACGGGACTCATCCTCCACGTGCCATGCATGCCGCACATGGCGCACATGGCACCTGGGACCCTGGCACCAGGGTCAAGGGCAAGTGCAAGTCAAGTGCAAGCCGTCGCAAAAATTTCGCTCTACAGTTGACACACAGAGTTTTTGCATCGCTCTCTGTGGAGGTGGGAGCGGATACAGTTTTCTAGCAGCAGGGAGAGTTTTTTAACAGCAGGGAAGGGCGATATGGCAACCAACCGGGCGTTTTTGCCCGTCGGTCGGGAGTCCACCCACGGCCGCAGGCGAGCCGCAACAAACACCTTGTACCGTGACTGAGCACCCCTGCAACGGCTGTCGCCTGTGTGCAGACTGAATTGAAACTCACACCTCCAAGCTCTCGACTCGGTTGTGTGCGCTGTAAATCACCGGAGTGAGCTGGCCTCTATATCAGCTGCGGCCGCCTTGGCTGCTCGTATTGCCACCGGCCTCTATCTTGCACCGCAATGTGCTTCCAGCAGCTACGACGCAACACTACGACGTGTTTCTGGGGACCGATGCAAGGGATTGCTGCTGGCAAGCACCTGCGTGCAGCGCGAGCTGGGGCACACCTGCGTGCCCGCGCGTGAGTGCCCGCCCTGCGCGCGCGCAGGGACACGGCCAAGGCGGAGGTCATCGATCAGCCCAGCCAGCGCACGCCCGTCATCGGCTTCCTGCCGCCGCCGAGCATCTATGCAGCCGTGGTCAAGGTCCGGGCAGGCCCCTGGCTGACCCCTGGCTGGCTGCTGCCAGCGCGCTCCTGTCTGCTCTGGCATCAGCATGTTTGTGAGCGGAGCAGCCGGCAAGTTCCACGCAGCAGCATGCAGTGCTGGACAGCGGTCCCGTGCGCTTGCTGAGCTGGCTGTGCTGCGCACGCAGATGGGCGCCGAGAAGGCTAAGCTGTCCTGGTGGAAGACCTTCTGGCTCGGCGTCCTGGCCGGTGCGTGGCTCTCTCCTGCCCCCCCACCTGATCCCACGGCACAGGCGTCTTGCTGGTGCTGCAGATGCTGGTGTCTCACCTGCCCCCTTCGCTTGCGAGAGGCGCCTCGTCGTGGCTCAGTAGGGCAAGGGAGCCCCAGCTTGCAGCCTGTTGAGCTGGCCGCCCGTGTGCCTTAGACCCGCAGCCGTGGCTGTTGCTGGCATGGCCTGCAACCTTTTGGGGTGATGCGCTCGCCCAGTACAGCCCGGAGGCAGCATGGAGCTTGCTGGGGTCGTCTGTGCAATGAAGCGCTGACGTCTCTTGCTTGCGGTGGGCGCAGGCTTCTACCTGAGGTGTGCCCAGCCCCACCACTGCCTGCCCCATATCCTGCCTCTGCCTGACCGCGCCGAGCTCGTAAGCACAAGCGCACCGGCGCACATGCCCAATCACCTTCGCCTGTCACCCCAAGCCTGCGCCTCACAGCATGCCGTCGCTCGGGCTTGCCATGCGGTGCATACAGGTTCCCGGCTTTGCGAGCCCCCACCTGACATATCATTTCCCGCACTGACCACCGCACGCTGGGCCGCAGCTTTGGCGGCGCGCTGGCGAGCTCCGTGGGCGGCCAGATGCCTGAGGTGAGCGGCACGCTCCGCGTCCTGCGCCTGCTCGGCGGCAAGTTACTCTCCATGTGGAAGGCGCCCATGCAGGCTACAGGCGCCCTCGCACAGGAACACATCATGTCCGCATGTCGCCGGCACCCCCTGCAAGTGAGCCGCTGCATCACATGTGCTTATACTGGGACGTGCTGATGCCCACGGGCAGGGACGCTTCATGTGGGGCAGTCACACGTGCATGCCCTGATGTGCCTGCACGTGCGCGTCAGGGCCGCTGACTCCGCACGCAGACGCACATGGCACGGCCGGCATCGCATGGCTCTGCCCAGTGCCCGGCGTGGCCGCAGGCAATGGAGCGCAACCCTGCCTGAGGCCTGAGGTCCTGCAGGTCCTGCAGGCGAGGGCGCGCAGTCCTGCTCAGCGCACGGCGCGGCCGCAGGTGAAGGAGCACAACCCGGGCATCCAGAAGCTCATCTTCGGCGGCTTCGGCCTGCCGTTCGGCCTGGCCATGATCGTCATCTGCGGCGGCGAGCTGTACACCTCCAACGCGGCCTTCCTGCCCGCGGCGATGTTTGAGGCGCGGCGCCCGCGCGGCCCACGCATTCTCTATTGCGTGCGTCAGATAAGGTTCAGGGAAGCGGTGCAAACGTGTGTGATACGAAACAGCAGGCTTAGATGGCATGTCTGAGGACTTTTCCAACTACTCATCGCGAGGCCGCGTGCTGTGCGCTAGGGCCGCCCTGCTGCCCAGCTGCACTCCTGCCGAACCGCATGCGCCCTCACGCCTCCGGAGTGCTGCTGCGTTACTTGCTCCACGCGCCGTCATCATCACGTCGCGGCCTTGTATACCTAAGCCGGTGCACCACCAGCACGCGCATGCACACTAGCGCGACAGCGTCGCCTGCATGACAAGCACGTGACGCGAGCCTGCGCCTGCGCGCAGGGCAAGGCCACCTTCATGCAGCTGATCAAGAGCTGGTTCTGGTGCGCGCGGCGACCTGGCTGCACCGGCATGCTCTCCTCATGCCAGTCTGTGGCCTGGACGCAACCCTGGGTGGCTGACTATAGCGTCCTGTCCTTTCACCTCCAGGCTGTGATCACACACATGCCATCCTGGTCACACAATTAGCATTGGCCAGGGCACCGCTCTGCACCCGACCTGGCATGTAGGTGCACTGGTGCCCAGGTGTGCAGCCCTGGCGGTGCCACTGACGACTGCTTGTGCGACCGTGTGTGCAGCCCATCGGGGGTGGCACGAGCGCAGCGGTGGTGACAAGCACAATAAAGCCACCGAGGCAGTGTGCGCGCCGCGCAGGGCGGTCGCCGGCAGCCTCGCCGGCAGCCTGTTTGCCGCGGACCTAGTGATGACAGCCTGACGCGCCGCGCGCGCCGCGCAGGTCCTTCTTCGGCAACCTCGCCGGCAGCCTGTTCATCGTGTTCCTGATGGACGAGAGCCTGCTGTTCGCGGGCAACGCGACGCCCTCCGGCGTCGCCAGCGCGATCGCTGTGTCCATCGCCAAGGTCGCGCCCGCCCCCTCTTATCTTAGGTCCAGGAACAAGCATCAGCGGACCCGGGGACTGCATGTCCGGCCGGCGTCGCCGGCGTGATCGCGGTGTTCATCGCCAAGGTCGCACCCCGCTCCCTTCACACCTTGGGGCCAGTGCAAGCATCAGCGAGAGCGGGGACTGCGTGTCCACCCAGCGTGGCCAGCGCCTTTGCCTTATACGTCGCAAGTCGCTCTCGTGACCCACCTAACAAGAGTGTCTGCACATCAAGCGTCAGAAAGAGAGGGGACGCCCGCACAATTAGCCTCAGACTGAGAGGGGACGTCCACACAACAACCTCAGAAAGGATGGGATGTGCTTCCTTGTGGAATCGCCAGCAGCTTGCCTGCCAATGCCGCACGCATCCATGGACCGAGCCTGTGCATTCGGGATGTGCCCAGCCATGTGCTGGGCAGGGCGCATGTCATGCGTGGCAGCCGCAGACGCGTGCTGCCCGGTGCCACACCCGCGCGCATTCGCGGGCGCGCAGACGCACTCGCCGTGGGGCGCGGCGCTCGTAAAGGGCATGATGTGCAACTGGCTCGTGTGCCTGGCCGTCTGGCAGGCCACCGCCGCGCAGGACATCATCGGCAAGATTGTGGGCATCTACTGTGCGCAGCCCCCCGCCCCTTTCCCCACTCTCCCCCGAGCGCTGCTCCCGTGCCGAGCGTGCAGGGACGGCACCGCAACGAGCTGCGGTAGCCCTGTGCGGACCAGCCTGCATGGCGCACCCGGCACGCGATGCATAGAGCGCTCCTGTGCAGGACACCTGCGAAGTGTCTGGGGTCGTCGGGGGAAGCGGGGACAGTTGTATGTGCGGATTGTGGTTCAGTCAGGGCCCCACGGAATCTGCTGTGCAAGCGTGTGAAGCGTGTGCTGGCTACAGCACGGCCCTGACCATGCGTGTGGCGCGCGCATGGCGGCAGTCCCCATCACGGCATTCGTGGCCATCGGTGCGCCCCACAGCTTGGCATATGCCTCCCGCTGCCCGCGCCCAGAGGGCTGCCCTATCCTGTCAACCAACCTGTCCCATACCTAACATGCGCTGCTTGGTTCATGACGTGAAGCACCCCTGCATCTGTCCCAAGACGCCCAAAGCACCCCACGTATGCCGCAAGTGCGCGTGCACAACGCGGGCGCCCGTGCAGGGTTTGATCACGTCATCGCCAACATGTTCCTGGTGCCCTTCGGCATGAAGCTCGGCTCGGGCGTCACCGTCAGCACGTACATCTGGCGCTCCATGATCCCGAGCTACATCGGCAACACGCTGTCAGGTGCCCCATGCGGCTGCACTGGCACTCCTGGGCATTCTGTGGGCCGTTTTCCAGCCGTGGGGATGCACCGCCGCTCCAGCATGGGGGCTGCGGCACGCATGCGCATCCGCAACACGCCTACGTGGCATCTGACTCGCTGTCGGGCGGCCGTGCAGCGGCGATCCTGGTGGCGCTGAGCTACGCCTGGATGTACGGGCGCTACGGCGAGTGGACGGAGGCCTGGCTCGCGCGCACCATGCCGTTTGCGGTCGCGCGCAGCCCCAGCGACCAGGCGCGGCGCCCCGCCCAGCCTGCAGCAGCACTTTTGCCGTATTGGTGCACTTTTGCCGTATTGGTGCCAAGAACGCTGTACGTGTCACCCGCTTCAGCAGCAAGCATGGGCTGCGCCCCGCCGCCTGACGCGCCGGCATGTCTGCTGCACCTGCATAGGGCCTGATGCCCCAGTGATGCCTTCATCTTGGCAGCGTCCAGTCAGGGGTCCAGTGTTCTCGCGCGTGCGTAGGAGCTCAGCACCAAGTCCGGCTCGCTGCACCCCTCCATCGCCGAGGAGCACACAGATGTCAAGGTGTGATGCGGGCCTGCACATGCAAACATGGGCGAGCGGACATGCAGTCCGGGGCGAGCACCAATGTGCACCTCGCCACGCATGGGCCTGTCAGCGCCATGCAGGGTATCTTGCATGGCGATTGACATGATGGGGAGCAGCCAAACGTGCTGGTCGAGCATGTGGGTGCTGCCTTCCCATCATGCTTATCCCTGCAGCAATAAAAGGTAGGGTCTGTGTGCGGCCATCGCAACGGTCTGTGGCGTGGCATATACGGCGCTCCGCGCATGATCTTTCAGTGGCAGCAAACACATCAGTTGCTCAGACATGGGCTCTCCTGCCAGTGCCTCGTTTGGGCGCCAGCGGAAAAAGTGTGCAGCGGAGAAAGTGTGCGAGCCAGACGGAGTGGGGTACACACCCTATCATGCTCTGCTATTCGGTCTCCCTCCGAATCGATGACTATTATTGCCAGGATCCCCTTGGAGCACTAGGCATTTTTTGAGGATGGTGTGCTACCCAGCCAGGGTGGTGCAGCACTTGCATATGATATGACTGGATTCCTTTCTGTCCCTTTGCAGTTCAGCAGCACAGCATGTAGTCCGCCGCCGGGGCCCCAGTGTGGCGTACCCTGAGGCTGCAGCATGTTGCTCATCATGTTCAGTGAACATGAACATTGTTCATTCCCCTCTGCCCATCCGTTATCGGGTCCCCTCTCCTGGACGTCTCCCCTGCAGACACTTGGAAGTAGGCTGAGGCAGCGTGAGCTGGGTCCATTATTTGCACACAGGTGCTAGTGGTATTGCAGCACGTTTGGCAAAGTTTTCAGCGCTATGGGGCATTGATCCTGCAAGTATGTTGCGCGTTGGCCCGACGCCTTGGTCATCCGAAAAACAGCTGATTTTCAATGAACATGTTGGAAGTCGCATGCAGTACTCTGTGTAAAGTATTGGAAGGACCAGCAGCATACACCATCTCTTCGAATACATGGATTGCGCACTTGCAAGTCTTAAGTTGTGACGTGGAAAGAGTGCTTAGTCAGAGTCATGCCAAAGCCATTTTAAACAGACATGTCCATTTCCCTGCAGGGGCATGTTGACCAGGTAGAGCAACTAGCCGGTGAAATTGACAAGCCGTGTGAGTGCAGGAGCATTGCTGAGCAGCTAGCAGCAACTAGCTGGTCAACATAACAGCCACGTGTGGGCCGCCGCTGGCCCTATGCAGGCGCGGGCGCGCTCGCACGCCCCTGGAGGCGCATGTCCGCTTCAGCCGCCGCCACAGGCGCCAGCGCAGCCAGCGATGCGGCCAGCTCGGCGGCGCTGCGCTGCAGCAGCGCGATCTGCGCCGCGGCCTGCGCAGCAGGGCCCCCACCTCCGGCCCCCCCAGCGTCGCCCGCGACCGCCCCCGCGACTGCCTGCCCGCCCGCCGCGCCGCCGGCAGCCAGCGGCGCCGCGGCGGCGCCCCCCGCGCCCGCCCCCGCCGCCGGCGCGGCGAGGAGGCTGGCCCCGAGCGCGCCCGCCGGCGCCGGCTCGCCCTGCTGGCCCAGCGCGACCTGCGGCAGGTCCCACAGGGGCGCCGCGCCGGCGCCGGACGCGGCCGGCGCGGAGGCGGTGCGGTCCGCGGCAGAGGCGGCGGTTGCGCCGCCGGCCGGCGCGGGCGCGAGCGCGCGCGCATCGGCCGCCGGCTGCCGGTTGGTGGGCAGGCGGCCGGCGCCTGCGCGCAGACCGGCACACTCGCTGCCTGCGGGCTGGCCGTGCCCAGGCCTTTGCTTGGCGCCTGCGGGCGGGGAGGCCTGACGGGCGGCCAGCCTGTGCCTGTAAGAGCGGCCGGCCAAGCTCTCTAGCAGGCTGGCCCCACAAGCGGCCAGCGCCCTCATTTATCCTGGGCTGCAGGCTGTACAAGGGTTGGAGCGCATGTGTCAGGCAACTACAGCACCGCCCAATGACCAGAATTGCGTGCAAAAGCACGACACCGCAAATAATGCATTCAGTGGCGCATGCCGGACATGGCCCGGTCCCTGGGGCGAGCCTGTCTGGCCGGCGCCGTAGGGGTACTGCCAGGCGCCGGCCGGCGCCGCCGCGCCTGCGCCGCCGCGCTCCAGGCCGCCCGCCTGGATCAGCGCCGGCGAGCGCGCGCTCATGGCGCTGCCCTCCCTCGACCTCGCAGAGGGCGCGGTGGGCGAGTCAACCGTGGGCGCTCGCAGGGCCGAGGGCGCATTGTACCCGCCCGCGCCCCGCCCCGCGCCCGCCGCTGGTGCCCTGCCCGCCGCCGCCCCTCCGGCCACCGTGGCCCCGCGGGCAGCCGCGCCGGCCTGGCTCGCGCCCTGGCCGCCGCCCGCGCCGGCCCCCGGGGAGGCGCCGGCGCTCC
>JAABUY010001948.1_pt1 | contig 25846 bp, 18 predicted proteins | sample 5560271 | NCBI WGS metagenome assembly JAABUY01 (sample SAMN10711886, study PRJNA513374) | rock metagenome | isolation source: Antarctica rocks | place: Antarctica: Victoria Land, University Valley | reverse complement strand
GCGCACCACGACCGCGCCGCGGGTCGGCACGGCCCTGTGCACCACGGCCTCGGCGCAGCGGAAGATCCAGTGGAAGGCGTTGGATCCCTCGATGCGCACCCCGGTCTCGTCGGACGCCACGACGACGACCCTGTCCGCCGCCAGGGGCCCACTCCAGTAGCGCCGTTCCAGCCGCCCTCGGGACGGTCTGCATCGCTCGTCGTGTCTCCGGTGCCGTCCAGGACGGCGGAATAGCACCAGCCGAGCCGCGTGTTAATGTCGGTGTTGTTGACGCCAGCGGCGAGCACGCACAGCAAGACTTCGCCCGGACCCGGCGTCGGCTTGGGGGACCGTCCCGTATTCGAGCCGGTCGTAGCCGCCCCTGCCACCTGTGACGACGGCCATCATGTTCTAGTCCCCCGGCCTCATCGCATCGTAGCGCCCCGCCCGATGGCGGCCGAGCGAGTCCTTCGGGTGGCTCGACTTCACACGATGGTGGCCACGAGGCGCCAGACATACTCCCATCCTCAAGCCACCCGTTGGTCAAAAGAGCTGACCGGCGACGATTTTGCCCAGCGCGCGGGTCGCGGACGTGCAAATCGAACGAGGTCTCAGGGGCAAGATCGTTTGTTTGATTTTCTGAGGGTCTGGTCCAAGCTGGCGTGACCAACAGGCGGTCGCCCCATGAAGATCCAGACTCTAAAAACCTTCGTCGTCGGCAATCCGCCGCCCTACCACGGTGGTCGTTACTTCATCTTCCTCAAGCTCGTGACGGCCTGCGGGATCGAAGGCGTGGGCGAGGTCTATTCGGCGACCTTTTCGCCGGCCGTGGTCGAGGCGATGATCGCCGACGTATTCTCCCATCACGTGCTCGGGGCCGACCCCTTCGCCATCGAGCAGCTCTGGCGCAACGTCTACGGACGGGGCTATTCGGCGCGGCCGGACATCTCTCTCTTGGGCGTGCTCAGCGGGGTCGAGATGGCGTGCTGGGACATCCTCGGCAAAGCCCTCGACAAGCCCGTCTATCAGCTGCTCGGCGGACGGACGCATGACCGGTTGCGCAGCTACACCTATATTTATCCGCGCGAGGCGGAGGGAGAGCACGCCTACTCGCGATCGCCCGTCTACGACGATCCCGACGCGGCGGCCTCGCGGGCGCTCGAGTATGTCGGGATGGGCTTCACGGCCATCAAGTTCGATCCGGCTGGCGCCTATTCGACCTATGATCCGCGCCAGCCCAGCCTCGAACGCCTCGCCTTGTCGGAAAAATTCTGCAAACGTCTTCGCGAGGCCGTCGGCACAAGCTGCGACCTCCTCTTCGGCACCCATGGCCAATTCACCACATCGGGCGCGATCCGGATGGCGAAGAGGCTCGAACTCTATGACCCACTGTGGTTCGAAGAGCCCGTGCCTCCCGAGATGCCTGAGGAGATGGCAGTGGTGGCGCGCGCCACCACCATCCCGATCGCCGCCGGCGAGCGGCTCACCACAAAATATGAATTCGCCCGGCTCATCGAAACGCGCGCGGCCTCGATCATCCAGATCAATCTCGGCCGCGTGGGCGGTCTTCTGGAAGCCAAGAAGATCGCCGGCATGGCCGAAGCACATTACGCACAGATTGCGCCGCATCTCTACAGCGGGCCCGTGGTCGGCGCCGCCAATATCCAGATCGCGACGTGCAGCCCGAATTTCCTGATCCTCGAAAGCATCGGGCGCTGGGACGGGTTTCAAGCCAAGCTCCTCAAGGTGCCCGTTCGCTGGGAGGACGGGTTCGTGATCCCGCCGACCGGGCCCGGCCTCGGCGTGGAAATGGATGAGGCCGTGGCGCTCGCACATCCCTACGACGGCCGCGATCTGCACCTCGTGCCCACCTTCGGCCCGATCCCGCACGGCCAATGACGGAGGGACCTGCATTGCGCTACGGCTTTATCGGCCTCGGCCATCTCGGTCGTCCCCTGGCGGCCAGTCTGCTGCGGGCAGGATTCGAGCTGACGGTCCACGATCGCGACGGGTCCGCGGCCGCGAGCCTGCTGGCGGCGGGTGCGCACTGGGCCGAGCATCCCAGGGCGGTCGCCGAGCAGGTCGATGCCGTCGTCACCTGCCTGCCCAATCCCGCGGCCTCGCTGCAGGTGCTGTCCGGGCCGCGCGGGATCCTGGCCGGATTAAAGCCGGGCGGGACCTGGATCGAGATGAGCACCAACGGCGAGGACGAGGTGTTGCGCATGGCGGCCCTCGCGAAGGCTGCGGGCATCCGCATGCTGGAATCTCCGGTGACCGGCGGGGTGCACCTCGCGGCGGCGGCCGACATCACGGTGATCGTAGGCGGCGACGCCGATCTCGTCGCGGCGCACCGGCCGGCGCTCGACGCCATGGGCCGGGTGATCTTCCATGTGGGTCCGCTCGGCAAGGCGGCGGTCATCAAGGTGATCACCAACATGCTGGCCTTCATCCACCTACTGGCGACCGGCGAGGCCCTGATGCTGGCCAAACGAGGCGGCATCGATCTCGCGCAGGCCTTCGAGGTGATCAAGGCCAGCTCGGGAACCAGCTTCGTGCACGAGACCGAGGGTCAGTTGATCCTCAACGGCAGCTACAACGTCAATTTCACGATGGACCTCGCCGTAAAGGATCTCGGATTCGCGCTGGGCTTCGGCAAGGCGTTCGGGGTCCCGCTCGACCTGGCCTCGGTCGCGATGCAGACCTTCATCCGGGCGCGCTCCGCCTACGGTGAGCAGGCCATGTCGACCGAGGCCGTCAAACTGCTGGAGGACGCGGTCGGCACCGACCTGCGGGCACCCGGGTTCCCGGCGGAGCTTCCGGCCGCTGCGAAGGCGCCCCGATGAGATCGCAGGCGCGCGTCGTTATCGTGGGCGGCGGCATCATGGGGGTCGGCCTGCTCTACCACCTCGCGCTGGAAGGCTGGACCGATTGCGTGCTGGTCGAGAAGGGCGAACTCACCTCGGGCTCGACTTGGCATGCGGCCGGCCAATGCCCGCATTTCAACTCGTCGCTCAACATGACGAAGGTGCATGTTTACGGCACCGAACTCTATCCGAAGCTCGAAGCGCTCACCGGCCAGGCCGTATCCTGGCACGGCTGCGGCGGCCTGCGTCTCGCCACGACGGACGAAGAGGTCAGCTGGCTGAGGCGCGTCCACGGCATCGCGCGCCTCGCCGGCTACGAGTGTGCGATCATCGGGCCGGATGAGATCGAGGCCGTGCACCCGTTCCTCGACACGTTCGGCGTCAAGGCGGCCTTCCACACCCTGCACGACGGGCATGTCGCGCCGGCCGACGTCACCAATGCCATGGCGGCCGGAGCGCGGCGATCGGGCGCCGAGATCGTCCGGCGCACGCGGGTGACCGACATCGAGCGGATGCCGAGCGGGGAGTGGCGGGTCGTCACCGAGGCCGGCGACATCGTGGCCGAGCACGTTGTGAATGCGGCAGGCTCCTACGCCGACGTGGTCGGCGCCTGGACCGGGCATGCGGTTCCGATCGCCAACATGCTGCACCACTACCTGATCACCGAGCCGATCAGGGAACTCATCGACTTCGGCCCGGAACTGCCCGTGGTGCGCGACCCCTATTCGCATTCCTACCTGCGCGAAGAGGGCAACGGCCTCCTGATCGGCCCTTACGAGACCGCGACCGCCCATGTGTGCTGGGACGGCCAGCCGCCCACCTGGGACTTCGAGAGCGAGCTCGTGACGCCGGAGGTCGACCGTCTGCTGCCCTGGCTGGAGAAGGCCGCGGAGCGCCTGCCGCTCTTCGGCAAGGCGGGGGTCAAGTCGGTGATCTCGGGCGCCATCACCCATACGCCCGACGGCGTCTACCTCTCCGGCCCCGCCCACGGACCGAAGAACTACTGGATGCACTGCGGCGCCTCGATCGGCATCTGCCAGGGCGCCGGCGCGGGCAAATATCTGGCCCAATGGATGGTGCACGGGCAGGCCGAGATCAACATGCGCGAATTCGATCCGCGCCGCTTCGGTCCCTGGGCCACAAAGGACTACACCGAGGCGGTCTCGATCTCCGATTACCACCACATGTATCATTGTTACAAACCCTCCGAGCAGCATGCGGTCGGACGCGACCTGCGGCGATCCTCGATTCATGAGCGGCTCGCAGCCGAAGGCGCGCAATTCGCCCAGGTGTTCGGCTGGGAGCGGGCGCGCTGGTACGATCCGCGCCACCAAGGCGAGCATTTCTCCTTCAAGCGCTCGAACTGGTGGGAGGCCGTCCGGGCCGAATCCCTAGCGGTCCGCGAGCGCGTCGGCCTGATGGACCTCTCGACCTTCGCCAAATTCGAGGTGAGCGGACCGGACGCCTCGGCCTTTCTCGATCGCATCTGTGCCAACCGCATCCCGGCCAAGGACGGCGGCCTGGTGCTCGGCCATCTGCTGAACCAGAACGGCTTCATCGAAAGCGAGATGACGATCACGCGTCTCGGGCCGGAGCGCTTCTACGTGCTGTCGGCCGCGGTCGCGCAGATTCACGACTTCGACCAGTTGACCTGGCGTCTGCGGTACGGAGAACGGGTTGCCGTCGCGGACGTGACCGACGACTACGGTGTCCTGGTCCTCGCCGGCCCCCGCTCCCGCGACGTCCTCGCGGCCTGCACGGAGATTGACCTGTCGAATGCCGCCTTCCGCTGGTTGACCGCCAGGGAGGCGACGGTGGCTGGGGAGGCCGGCGTCAGGCTGCTCCGCGTCAATTACGTCGGCGAACTCGGCTGGGAGGTGCATTGCCCCATGGCCGCGATGCCGGCCGTGTTCGAGGCCTTGATGGTGGCGGGCCGCCCGCACGGGATCGCACTCTTCGGCAGCTATGCGATGAACAGCTTGCGGATGGAAAAAGCCTATCGGGGCTGGGGCAGCGAACTCACGAGCGAAGTCGACATGGTCGAGGCCGCGATGGAGCGCTTCCTCCGGCTCGACAAGCCGGAGTTCGTCGGCAAGGCCGCGACCTTGGCCTTGAAGCGGCGCGGGCCCCGTATGACCTTGGTCTACCTGGATATCGACGCGACCGACAGCGACAGCCTCGGCAACGAACCGGTCTACCATGCCGGCCGGCTCGTCGGCATCACGACGGGGGGCGCCTATGGGTACGCGACGCAGCGATCGCTGGCCTTCGCCTATGTCGACCCGTTGCTGACCGCGCCCGGCACGGTTTACGAGGTGGTGCTGCTCGGGGAGCGCCGCGGCGCGACGGTACTGCCCGATGCCGTCTGGGACCCTGCCAACGCGCGCCTCCGTAACTGATCGAGGGGTCCATGGCTCACGCTCTCCCCACCCATGCCCGCGTCGTCATCATCGGCGGGGGCATCGTCGGCGCCTCGATCGCCTACCATCTTGTCAAGCTCGGCTGGAGCGACACGCTGCTCCTTGAGCGCAAGCGCCTGACGAGCGGCACGACCTGGCATGCCGCCGGTCTCGTCGGCCAGCTTCGCGCCACCGCCAACCTGACGAAACTCGCGCAATATACGACCGACCTCTATGCGGGGCTGGAGGCCGAGACCGGCCAGGCCACCGGCTTCACCCAACGCGGCAGCCTCTCGATCGCGACGACGCCCGGACGGCTCGAAGAGCTCATGCGCAGCGCATCCATGGCCAAGACCTTCGGCTTGGAGGTCGTTGCCGTCGACCCGGCCGACATCAAGCGACACTGGCCGCTGTTAAACGTCGACGACATCCTGGGCGGGGTCCATCTGCCGGGCGACGGGCAGACCAACCCGATCGACACCACCATGGCGCTGATCAAGGGCGCGACGGCCGGCGGCGCCAAGGTGATCGAGGGCATCGAGGTGACGACGATCCTCACCAAGGACGGGCGGGCCACGGGGATCTCGACGGCGGACGGCGACGTCATCGCCGACCATGTCGTGATCGCATCGGGCATGTGGTCGCGCCGGATCGGAGCGGCGGTGGGCGTCGATATTCCGCTGCAGGCCTGCGAGCATTTCTACATCGTGACGGAGTCCTTCCCCGGGCTGACTGCCGGCCTGCCGGTGCTGCGCGATCCCGACAACTGCGCCTACTTCAAGGAGGATGCCGGCAAGCTGCTGCTCGGGGCTTTCGAGCCCAGTGCCAAGCCCTGGGCGCTCGACGGCATCCCGGCCGATTTCGAATTCGGCGAGCTGCAGGAGGATTTCGCCCATTTCGAGCCGATCCTGGAGGCGGCCATGCGCCGGCTGCCGGCGCTCGAACACGTCGGCATTCGCAAGTTCTTCAACGGGCCCGAGAGCTTCACGCCCGACGTCCGCTACCTCCTGGGCGAAGCGCCGGACCTCGAGAACCTGTTCGTGGCGGCGGGGTTCAACTCGATCGGCATCCAGTCGGCCGGCGGTGCCGGCAAGGCGCTGGCCGGATGGATCGTGGGCGGTCACCCGCCGATGGATCTGGCCGACGTCGACATCCGCCGCGTGCAGCCGTTCCAGGTCAACCGGCGATATCTCAAAGAGCGGGTCTCGGAATCGCTTGGGCTGCTCTATGCGATGCACTGGCCCTACCGCCAGTACGATAGCGCCCGCAACGTCCGCACCTCGCCCCTGCACGAGCGGCTGGCCGCACATGGCGCTTGTTTCGGCGAGGCCGCGGGATGGGAGCGGGCCAACTGGTTCGCGCCCCCGGGCGTGACCCCGGCCTATGCCTATTCCTACGGCCGGCAGAACTGGTTCAAGCATTCGGCCGCGGAACACCGCGCCGTGCGTGAGGCGGTGGGCCTCTTCGACATGACCTCGTTCGGCAAGTTCCGTTTCGAGGGCCGCGACGCGGAGGCGGTCCTGCAACGCATCTGCGCCAATGACGTCGCGGTGCCGCCCGGGCGGGTGGTCTATACGCAGTGGCTGAACGAGCGCGCCGGGATCGAGGCGGATCTGACAGTGACGCGGCTGTCCGAGACCGTCTACCAAGTGGTCACGGCCGGAGCGACGGCACGGCGGGACCTCGCCTGGCTCAAGCGCAACATTCCCGCCGACGCCCGTGCGATCGCGACCGACATGACCTCGGCCGAAGCCGTGCTGCTCGTCATGGGTCCGAACAGCCGCGCGCTTCTGGCGGCCGCGTCGGGCGCCGACCTATCGAACGCGGCGCACCCGTTCGCGACATCGCGCGACATCGAGGTCGGCTATGCACGGGTCCGCGCCGCCCGGGTCACCTATGTCGGGGAACTCGGCTGGGAGCTTTACGTACCGAGCGAGTTCGCGCGCGGCGTGTTCGATGCGCTGATGGAGGCCGGGCCAGCTTTCGGCCTGAACCTCGCGGGCCTGCACGCGCTCGATTCATGCCGCATCGAGAAGGCCTACCGCCATTGGGGCCACGACATCGGGGACGAGGACACTCCGCTTCAGGCCGGTCTCATGTTCGCGGTCAAGCTCGACAAGCCGGGCGGCTTCATCGGCCGCGAGGCGCTGCTCCGGCAGCGCGAGAGCGGGCCGGGGCGCCGCCTCGTCCAGTTCCGCCTCGATGATCCGGAACCGCTGCTCTATCACGATGAGCCGGTCTGGCATGGCGGCCGCCTGGTCGGCCGCACCACCTCGGGCGCCTACGGCCACCATCTCGGCGGCGCCATCGCGCTGGGCTACGTGCGCGAAGACGAGGGATCCGTCGCCGAGCGGATCGCAGCCGGCGGGTTCGAGATCGAAGTGGCCGGCCGGCGTGTGCCCGCCACCGCGAGCCTCACGCCTCTATACGACCCCAAGCACCAGCGCATCCGGGCCTGAACCGCCTCAATCGAGCCGCCGCCATGACCCTTCAAACCAGCGCCACCGCCGAGACCGCCGCCGCCAGGATCGCTGCGATCGTGGCGCGACAGCCGGCCGCTCATTCGCTGGACCAAGCGCTCTACAACAGCCCCGAGGCATTCCGGCACGACATCGAGCGCATCTTCTTCCGCCATTGGATTTTAGCCGGACACGCGTCCGGCGCAGCCGAGCCCGGACACTGGTTCACCCACGAGATGGGGGACGAAAGCGTCATCATCGTGCGCGGCCGGGACGGGCAGTTGCGCGGCTTCGCCAATGTCTGCCGTCACCGCGGCTCTCGAATCTGCACTGCATCGTCGGGGCGTTCCTCGGTCCTGGTCTGCCCCTATCACGCCTGGAGCTACAATCTCGACGGTTCGCTGCGCAGCGCGCGGCACATGCCGGCGGATTTCGACAGGACGCAGTACGGGCTGAAGCCGATCCACCTCGCCGTGATCGAAGGGCTCGTCTTCATCTCGCTGGCCGAAGCGCCGCTGTCGCTCGACCCGGCCCGTGCTGCGATCACGGCTGCCTTCGGCCCCTACGGCTGGGGCAGCGCCAAGGTCGCGCATCGCGAAACCTATCGGGTCGAGGCTAACTGGAAGCTGGCGGTCGAGAACTATCTCGAATGCTACCATTGTACGCCCTCGCACCCCGAATATTCCAAGCTGCATGCGCTCGAGCAGCCGCTCGACATGATCGAGAGCCTCAACGTCGCAATGGAGGCACGGACGCGCGGCCTAGGACTCGCGATCCCCTCGGTCGACCGTCGCATCGGCTCTGCCAGCGGTGACGCGTCCGTCTTCATCTTTCGATACGCCCTCTACGACGGGGTCGAAACGGGCGGGCCGGACGGGAGACCCGTGGCTCCGCTGATGGGCGGCTTCGCCGGCTACGACGGCGGCGTCACCTCGGCGCATTGTGCCCCGTCGAGCTTCTTCATCGCCTATCCCGACCACGGGGTGCTCTACCGCTTCATCCCGCTGACGCCATGCTCCTCCACCATGGAACTCGTGTGGCTGGTGCGCGGCGATGCCCGAGAGGGCATCGACTACGATCTAGACCGTTTGACCTGGCTCTGGCGGGTCACGACCGAGGCCGACAAGCGGATCACCGAAGACAACCAGAGGGGCGTCAACTCGCGCTACTACGAGCCGGGCCCCTACGCGCCGGTCGAGCCCAACGCCATTGGCTGGATCGACTGGTATCTCGGCGAGGTCGGCTGAGATTGTGGAAAAGACGTTCGATTTCGTCGTCGTCGGGGCGGGTTCCGCCGGGTGCGTGCTGGCCGAGCGTCTGTCGGCGGACGGCCGTTACACGGTCGCGGTGATCGAGGCGGGAGGAAGCGACCGGCGGTTCCACGTCCAGATGCCGCTCGGCTACGGCAGAACCTTCTACGATCGCGCGATCAACTGGAACTATGCCGCCGAGCCAGATCCGGGCCTCGACGGGCGGGCCGACTTCTGGCCGCGGGGGAAGCTGCTTGGTGGGTCGAGTTCGATCAACGCCATGGTTTGGATCAGGGGCGCGCCTCGGGATTTCGATGGCTGGGCGGCGGAGGGCAATCCCGGCTGGGCCTACGCCGACGTGCTCCCCTTCTTCAAGGCATTGGAGCACAACCAGGCGGGGGAGGATCCGTGGCGGGGCACCGGCGGCCGCCTGCACGTGAGCGATGTGTCGGCGGGCCTGCACCCCCTCGTACAGCGGTTCATCGCAGCGGGCCGGCAGGCGGGTTTCGCCTTCAATGCAGACTTCAACGGCCCCCAGTCAGGAGGGCGTAGGCCTCTACCAGATCACGACAAAGGACGGTTGGCGCATGTCGGCCGCCAAGGCCTTCCTACGCCCGGCGCTGCGGCGACCCAATATCGCGCTATTGACGAGGGCGCATGCAACCCGTGTCCTCCTCGAGGGTCGATGCGCAACAGGCGTTGAGATCATGCGCGGCGGCGCGCGGGAGATCGTCCGCGCGCGGCGTGAGGTCATCCTCGCGGCCGGCGCGATCAACTCGCCCATGTTGTTGCAGCTTTCCGGCATCGGCTCCGCGGAACATCTCGCGGCGATCGGTGTGCCGGTGAAGCTCGACAGCCCCGCGGTCGGTCGCCACCTGCAAGATCATCTCGGCATCAACTACACCTACCGGGCACGTGTCGCAACGCTCAACCAGATCCTGCGGCCGTGGTGGGGGAAGCTGATCGTTGGGGGTAAATTCCTCCTCGTAGGACGCGGCCCCCTGGCGCTCAGCCTTAATCAGGGCGGTGGCTTCGTGCGCTCGCGGCCCGACCGGACCGAGCCCAATATCCAGCTCTACTTCCAGACAATCAGCACGATGGCGAGTCGCGCCGGGACGCGCCAGCTCCTCCGCCCCGATCCGTTTCCCGGATTCTCCATCGGCCTTTCCACCTGCCGCCCGACCACGCGGGGCTCGATCCTGGCCCGATCGTGCGATCCCCTCGACGCGCCTCGGATCCGGCCGAACGCCTATGGGACGGCCGAGGACGTCGCAGACATGCTCGAGGGCGTGAAGCTGCTGCGGCGCCTCGCCGCTCAACCGGCTCTCGCCGACATCATCGACGCGGAACTCGCGCCCGGCCCCGCCGCCAGCTCCGACGGGGACCTCGAAGCCGATTTCCGCCGCCGATCCGGTACCGTGTACCATCCGTGCGGCACCGTCCGGATGGGACCCGAAATCGGCAGTGCTGCCGTCGACGCGCGCCTCAAGGTCCATGGGATCGAGGCGCTCCGCGTGATCGACGCCTCCGTGTTCCCGCGCATCATCTCGGGCAATACAAACGCCCCGACCATGATGGTGGCGGCCAGGGGAGCCGCGCTGGTGCTGGACGATGCGAAGGCAGGTTGAGGCGAGACCATGCCCCGGATGAGGCCCGATGACCATGCGTGCGTGTTGAGATGGGAAAGACGATCGCGGCCCCGAACGACCACCTTCCGCCGCTGCCCTGGCTGAGGGCGTTCGAAGCCGCGGCGCGGCACACGAGCTTCACGGCGGCGGCGGCGGAATTAAACCTGACGCCGGCCGCCGTGAGCCACCAGGTGCGCTCGCTCGAGAGGCATCTTGGGGTCTTGCTGTTCGAACGCTTGGCCAGAACCTTGCGTCTTACCGAGATGGGGAGCGCTTATACCCCGCCGCTCCGGCGCGCCTTTGATGATCTGGCGGCAGCGACGGTGGGACTGTTCGGCCCACTCGGCAAATGCACGGTGTCGGTCAGTGCGCCGGTCTCCTTCGTGGCTCTGTGGCTCGCGCCGCGACTGGCCGCGTTCACTGCCCAGTTTCCGCAGATCAGATTGCGGTTGACGTCCGCCGTCTGGGCGCATGTCCCGACCGAGTCGGCGATCGACGTCGATATCCGCCTCGGTGATGGCGTCTGGCCGGGTCACGAAGCCGAATTGCTGATCAACATCCCCGCCATCGTCGTTTGTCGACCGTCCGAGTCTTTCGACAGCAACCCGGTCGAGCGACTGAAAGCGCTGGCGACCGAACCCTTGATCCGTGTCACGGGATACGAGGATCTCTGGCAGCGGCTGTTTCGACATTATGGACTGAGCTTGCCATCCTCGCCGAGCGTCGACGTGGATACGAGTCTGGCCGCTCTGGAACTCGCCGCGTCCGGCTATGGTCCCACAATCGTCCTCGAAGACTTCGCCAAGCGACACCTAGACGATGGCCGCCTCGTCCGCGCGTTCGACGACAAGCTACCTATCCGAGCGTCCCACTATCTGCTGACTCCGACCGGCGAGCGACGTGTTCGCCCTGAAGCCATCCTGTTCCAGGTCTGGCTCAAAAATCAGTGCGAAAGGGCTCACAGGGACTATCAGCCCGTGTGCTGAAAGGGTTTGATGACAGGGCAAACCACTTCTGCCCATCTTAAGGCGGTCCGCTTCGCGGACGACGCCTCTGTCCGCCGGGCTGTGCAGTGATGATCAACGCCGAGAGCGCTGAGATCATCACGTAGGTGCCGCAGGATAGCTGAACGTTTTACAGCCGGATGAAATTGCTACGTAGGGGTGATGAGAAAACGAAGGGCTGTTTTCGTGACATATGAGCCCGGAACCTGCCGTTCTGCTACCGGCCAGCTTGAGCTGAAGCGGGAACGCCTGCTTCGGCAACCTCGCCCTTCGAAACCGGTCGAACTGCAATCCACCCACTCTCGCCATAATGGTAGCCGGCTGCAGCCCATTTTACACAGACGCGCGCAGCGCGCCACCCCACCCTCAGCCGCTCTCAGTCCTCCGGCACAACTCTGTTGCTCACGAAGGTTCTGGACGACCTCGATTGAGGTTCTTCGTTCCTCGAGCTTTGCGATTGCGTCTGTCGCCGCCGCGCTCCCGCGACTACGACCAGGACGCGGCGTAGCGTCGCGACACGTAGTCGGTCGGAGTCATGCCGAACCGTTTGACGAAGGCAGTTGTAAAGGCGGCACTCGTGGAAAAGCCAACCTGGCGGGCCACGTTACCGACCAGCGTGCGCCGGACCGCCTCCGATTTCTTCAAGTTTACCTTTGAGAATGGCGACATAGCTTTCAAGTCGATTCATTCTCTGACCAGGTACAATTGAACCGATCAGATTTCCGATGAATCTGCCACCATGTGGCACGATGGCTCTCCAACGCCCCTTGCCACAGAAGCCGCTCGATCACGAAAATCTGGACCGAGTTGCGGATATTCGTCATCGCCAGCCATCACAGCCTCCCAGGGCTCGTCATCCAATTCGCCGCGATGATCTGTAACCCCTCGGGGGCATAACGAACTTATGGGTTAGATTTAGATGGAGCAGGTGACGCTGTATCTTTTAGGTCGGAAAGAAGCCAAGTTCAAGATCGGACATAACTACACCCTTAAACCCTAGGTTTCTTGCGATTGAAAGAACCAGTTCATTATATCGACGAAAGAAGTCTGGAGAACCGAGGTCCATCGTAGCGCAAAAATGCTGAAATGCTCTTCTGATTTCATTATCTTCGGCAAACACGAGTGGGATTGCGTTAAGATGATCCTTGACGTTTTCGGAGGTGATTCGTCCTCGCTGGCCAACTAAGATAATCAGTATCTGGAATCTAATACGTTGTCGTTCGGCACGCTTACTTAAATAATTGCCCAAAAACACCGATACCAGTGCGCCGACTGTGGCGCCGACGAGTGCGGCAGTTATTTCGACACTCATCGCACATTCGCCTCATCGGAATAGCTGCTCGGCAAATAACCCTTCACCCTCAAGGTGCTCCGCCAGCGCCTGGAGGGCGGCCTCGGACGGGTCAGCAGCCGTCACTCCGACTCTCCGCTTTTGTCCCGTTTCAGAGCGTGTTGTTCGTCCAGGATCGCACGGTTCACCGCGTCAATATCATCCTGAAGCGCCTTGACCTCTTCCGATCGCGTGATGTTCGGCCCTACCGCTGCCGCATAGGCGGCGCCGGGCGCCCTGGTCGCGTTTTTATTCCCGTGCACCCCTACCGAGATCATGCGGCGCCGGGCGGCAACGAGCATGGTCTTGTAAGCCTGCAGGTCTTCAATGGCTTGATCGATTTCGTCCATGTGGCTTCAGTTCGCCCTCTCCGGATCGTCGCGGTGCTTCAACAGCCCCAGCCCCGCCCGCCTCTTCGCCCTGGCCGACGCCTATGAGGCCTTGGAACGCCGGTGTCACGAGCACACGACAGCGCACCGGCACTTGCGCGGCCGTGCCTTCGAAATCGCCGAGGCGAAGTTCGACGCGATCGTGGAGCGGTTCCTTCCGATCGAAGAAAAGATGACCGCGACGCCGGCCGACAGCCTCGCGGGCGTGCTGGCGAAAGCTCGCATGTGCCAAGTCCCGACCTTGCGGCACTGTGCGCAGTTCGAGCCCGTCCTGAGTGTCGCCGACGACCTGCACCGGCTGTTCGGAGGGCGTCATGGCTGATCGCCGCACCTTCCTCCGCGGTCTCGCCGCGCTGCCCCTCATCGGCGGCTCGGTGGCCATCCTGGGCAAGCCCACGCAAGCCGCGGTGGCGGTCACCATCGACCTGATGCAGAGCTATCAGGCCTGGCTGCATTACGAGCACCGCATGGTGGCCTTCGAGATGGCCGGCTACGACGTCCGGTTGGCCAAGGGCATCGAGGGTTGCACCCACATGAACAACCCAGGCGCCGACTATCACTTCAGGCAGCCGTACACCGGCCGTCCCCACGCTGGCTGGCCCGACGCCCCGCAACCCTCGACCCGCGCGGCCGTGGTACTGAGCGCGGTGGGGTGCCCGTTGAGATGAACCCTCGGCCCCACGCCATGTGTCACGGTGGCGGATGCCGAACCCTTGCTAAGGTCCGGCATCCGCCGCGCGTACTTAGTCGTAGGCGCGAAATTCGGGCCGACCATAGCCGAACCCACCTGGTCCTCGCCGGAACGGACGCCGGCCGTAGAACCCGTCGCGTTCAACGAATTGCTCTCTGTAAATCGGACGAGGCCTGTACACCACAGGCCTTTCCACGACGACCTCTTGAACGATGGGACGGGGCTGGTAGATGACCGGCCGTTCGATCACGACCTCGTGGACCACGGGGCGAGGCCTAACGATTTGACGCTCTACCGTCGTCCGCCGAGTGATGACCGTCGTGGGTTCATCGTAGTCGTCGTAACCCAAGTCGGTGGCACGGGCCGGTGCAGTTGCTCCAACCAACGCGACGCCAAGCGCGAAAGCGCTGACGACGCCAAGTACGATGTTTCTCATGTTTGAACTCCAACGTCATGCCGAGCGCCCACAAGCCAATCACCGACGCATGGCCGCGGTTTCCTAGGAGCCTGAAGAAATGCTCTGGCGGGGTTTCGAACTTCGCCCTTGCTGCCGCCCAGGTGCCAGTACCGATCGGCCCGGCGCAACCTTCCCCCAGGGCGGGGCAGTGCCGGGCTTCCTCATTCACGTGCGCACCATGGCGTAAGCCCTCTCGGAGGCCCTATGGGCTTACATTCGCTCGTCCAAGGATTCGGTTTAGGATCGGCCTCGGAACACAGCGGACCCCTACCCATGGCCAGCGTACGCAAGCGCGAATGGACATCGCCGAAAGGAGAGGCGAAGAGCGCGTGGGTGGTCGACTATCTCGATCAGGCCGGCAAGCGGCGCCTGGAGACATTCGCCCGCAAGAAGCAGGCTGACGCCTACGTGGCGACTGCCGTGGTGGAGGTCCGCACCGGCGTCCACACGGCGGACAGTCAGAGCATCACAGTGGCGCAGGCGGCCGGTTATGGATCGGCTCATGCGCGGCGATGGAGCGCACGACGGTTGACTCCTACCGATCGCACGTCGAACTGCATATCAAGCCCTACCTCGGCCGCACGAAGATCTCGCAGATCACGGCGCCAATGGTCCGCGAGTTTGAAGACAGGCTCCGCAAGGGAGAATCGGCGCCGGGGCAGGACACCGCCGAGAAACGGTCGCCCGCCATGGTGAAGCGGATCATCGGTAGCCTGGGCTTCATGCTCGCCGACTCGCAAGAGCGTGGCTTGGTCGCTCGCAACGTCGTGAGAGACCTCAGGGGTAGCCGCAAGAAGGGCAAGGAGCGCCACGCCGAGCGCCGGCAGAAGGGCAGGCTGAAGGTCGGGGTGGACATCCCCATGCCGGCCGAAATCAGGTCCATCGTGATGGCCTTGAACGCCAAGTGGCGGCCGATCCTGTTGACCGCGATCTTCACGGGCCTGCGGGCCTCCGAACTGCGTGGGCTTCGCTGGACAGACCTCGACCTCGACCGGCGGGAACTGCACGTCCGGCAGCGGGCCGACAGATACAACATGATCGGCCCGCCCAAGACCGCCGCAGGGGAGCGGGTCATTCCGATCCCGCCGGCCCTCGTGGCGGCTCTCGCGACATGGCGCGACATGGCACCGGCGAGCGCCTTGGGCCTCGCCTTCCCGACCGGCCGTGGCGGGATCGAGCACTATCCGAACCTCGTCAACCGCGGCTTCCGGCCTGCCCAGGTCGCGGCCGGCGTCACGGTGGTCGACGAGGGCGGCGTGCCCGTCGCCAAATATCCGGGGCTTCACAACCTCCGTCACTTCTATGCGTCGTGGTGCATCAACCGCCGCGTGGACGGCGGGCTGGAGCTGCCCGCGAAGATGGTTCAGGAGCGGTTAGGGCACTCGACCATCGCCATGACGCTCGACACCTACGGGCACCTGTTCCCGCGTGGCGACGACGGGTCGGAGCTGGAGGCGGCCGAGCGCGCCTTGCTCGGCTAGGCCATGTCGCAATCCATGTTGCACGGAGCCGCCGTGCCCCTGTGTAACCCGTTGTAATTGTTTGCTAGCATGTTGCAGCCGTTGAGACACGAAAAAGGCGCCTCCGAAGGGCGCCTTAATGTCGAAAAATACCGCATTCACAAGAGGTTAGACGGTGGCTGGGGGACCTGGATTCGAACCAAGATTGACGGAGTCAGAGTCCGCTGTTCTACCGTTGAACTATCCCCCAACGAAAGCCGGCTCGCTCTAACGCCTGGTCGATCGGCCCAGGCCCGAGGAGCGTCATGGGGCCCGTGTCTCGTCGGTCTCGGGCCTATAGGGCGCTGCCACGACGGGTGCAAGGCTTTTCTCTCCGCTCGGCCCATGACGACAGAGGGGCGCGGGAGCGGCACCGGCGTCGAGGGCTCGGCCACAGGCCGCGGGGAGCCCGCCCCTCAGCGCCATCACCCTGTCGCAAGTGCCGGCACGGGCGGCTTGTCCCAGGCGGCGCCCCAGACCTGCACCATGTGTCCGGGCGAGACCTCGCGGTACCGGCGCTCTGGCGGTACGTAGTCGAGTCCGCGGATCGGGCTCATGATCTCGTCGTCGGGCACGCCGTGGCGGGCGGCACGGCGTGCGGGATCGGGCACCGGCACGGCGGCGAGGAGGCGCCGCGTGTAGGGGTGCTGCGGGTCCCCGAAGATCGCGGACCGCGGTCCCATCTCGACGATCTCGCCGAGATACATCACGGCGACCCGGTGGCTCACCCGCTCGACCACGGCCATGTCGTGCGAGATGAACAGAAAGGCGAGGCTCAAGGTCGCCTGCAGCTCGAGCATCAGGTTGACGACCTGCGCCTTGACCGAGACGTCGAGGGCCGACACGGATTCGTCCGCCACGATCAGGCGCGGCCGCACCGCGAGCGCCCGGGCGATGCAGATGCGTTGCCGCTGTCCCCCTGAGAATTCGTGCGGGAAGCGGCCCGCCATGTCGGGCGCGAGACCGACGCGCCTCAGGAGATCGGCCGCGCGCTCGCGCGCCTCGCCCGATCCGGCGAGCCTGTTGAGCAGGATCGGTTCGGCGATGGCGGCCCCGACCGTCATGCGCGGATCGAGGCTCGCGAACGGATCCTGGAAGATCATCTGCATGAGCTTGCGGCGGCCGCGCAGTTCCGCCTGGCTCAGCGTCAGCAGATCCTCGCCGTCGAGCAGCACCGACCCGCTCAGCGGCTCGATGAGCCGCATGACGGAGCGTCCGGTCGTCGACTTGCCGCAGCCGGATTCGCCGACGAGCGCCAGCGTCTCGCCGGCGTGCAGGCCGAACGACACCTTCTCGACAGCGTGGACGCGGCCGCGCAGCCGCCCGAAGAGCCCGCCCCGGATGTCGAACCGGGTCGTGAGGCCGCTCACCTCGAGCACCGGCCGCGCGGCGCCCGCCACCTTGGCGGCCGCCACGCTGTCGGGGAGGCCAGGCGGCACCTCGACGTCGCCGGTCGTCGTGCTCACGATCGGGAAGCGGAGGGGCCGCGGCTGGCCCGCCATGGCGCCGAGCTTCGGCACGGCCGAGAGCAGCGCGCGCGTGTAGGGGTGGCGGGCGCCCCGGAAGATCGCCGACGTGTCGCCCGTCTCGACGGCCCGGCCCCGGTAGAGCACCACCATCCTGTCGGCCACCTCGGCCACCACGCCCATGTCGTGCGTGATGAAGAGGATCGACATGCCCTCCTGGTCTTGCAGCTCCTTGAGGAGGTCGAGGATCTGGGCCTGGATCGTGACATCGAGGGCCGTCGTCGGCTCGTCGGCGATGAGGAGCTTCGGCCGGCAGGCGAGCGCCATGGCGATCATGACGCGCTGGCGCATTCCCCCCGAGAAGCGGTGCGGGTAGTCGTGGATGCGCGAGCGCGCGGCCGGGATCCGCACCCGGTCGAGCAGCCGCGCCGTCTCGGCCTCGGCCGCGAGCCGCGACAGGCCGCGGTGCAGCATCAGCCCCTCGGAGATCTGGAAGCCGATCGTCAGGACCGGGTTCAGGCTCGTCATCGGCTCCTGGAAGATCATGGCGATCTCGTCGCCCCGGATCTTCCGCATCTCGGCCTCCGGGATCCGCAGGATGTCGCGGCCCTCAAGCAGCACGCGGCCCGAGGTCCGGCTCGCATCGCCTGGCAGGAGGCGCATGAGCGAGAGCGCGCTGACACTCTTGCCGGAGCCGGATTCACCCACGAGCGCCACGGTCTCGCGCTGGCCGACCGAGAACGAGACGCCGTGCACTACCTCGCGCCACGCGCCGTCACGGCGGAACGCCGTCGTGAGGTCCTGCACCTCGAGCACGGGCTGTCGCACCGGGATCCCTCAGAGCACGCGGCGCGGGTCGAGCGCGTCGCGCAAGCCATCGCCGATGAAGTTGATCGACAGCACGGTCAGGAAGATCGCGGCGCCGGGAAACAGGGCCCAGTGGGTGGCGACGTCGAGGTGGTCCTTGGCGTCGAACAGGATGCGGCCCCAGGTCGGGATGTCGGGCGGGAAGCCGAGCCCCAGGAACGAGAGCGTCGATTCGGCGATGATGGCGGCCGACACCTCGATGGTGCCGGCCACGATCACCGGGCCGATCGCGTTCGGCAGGATGTGGCGGACCACGAGATGCCAGCGCGAGGCGCCCTGCGAGCGCGCCGCCTCGACGAACTCCTTCTCGCGCAGCGACAGGAACTGCGCCCGGACGAGCCGGGCGATCGGCATCCAGCGCAGGCCCCCGATGATCACCACGATCATGATGAAGATGCCGCCCTCGGTCCCGAAAAGCCGCTTCAGCGTGTCCCGGAACAGGTAGATCACGAGCAGCAGGAGCGGCAGTTGCGGCAGCGACAGGAACAGGTCCGTCACCCACATCAGGACCGGGCCGAGCAGGCCTCGCGACATGCCGGCGAGGCTGCCCACCACGAGCCCGACGAGCGTCGCCACCAGCATGGCGGCGAAGCCGACCGCGAGCGAGATGCGGCCGCCGTAGATCATGCGGGCCAGCAGGTCCTGGCCGAGGTCGTCGGTCCCCAACGGATGCGCCGGGGACGGCCCCTGCAGCATCGCGGAAAAATCGATGTCGTCGATGGCGACCGGCCAGAGCAGGGAGCCGAGCAGGACGCCCAGCACCAGGAGGCCGAGAACCGCGATGCTGGCCGCGGCGAGGCGGTGACGGCGGAAGCGGCGCCACGTCTCCCGGCCCGACGAGGAGGGGGGGCGCGCTTCGGGCGCGGCCAGCGCCGGATCGGCCGCGGCGAGCGCGGCGGTCCCGTCCGAGAAGGACGGCAATCCGGTCGTCGCGGGTGCGGGATCCAGTCCCGCAGACGCGGGATCCAGTCCCGCAGACGCGGGATCCAGTCCCGCAGACGCGGGATCCAGTCCCGCAGACGCGGGATCCAGTCCCGCAGACGCGGGATCCAGTCCCGCAGACGCGGGATCCAGTCCCGCATGGGCGGGATCGGGCGCCAAGGCCAGGGCCGGGTCAGCCATAGGAGATGCGGGGGTCGAGCCAGCCATAGAGCAGGTCCGCGATGAGGTTGAACAGGACGACCAGGCAGGCGAACACGAAGGTGACGGCCATGACGACTGGGGTGTCGTTCGACAGCATCGCGCTGATGAGCAGCGCCCCGATCCCGGGAACGCGGAAGATCTGCTCGGTCACGATCGCGCCACCGAACACGGCCGGCATCTGCAGGGCCACGAGGGTCACGACCGGGATCAGGCCGTTGCGGGCGATGTGGCGCAGCGTCACGGCGCGGTCGCTCAAGCCCTTGGCCCGGGCGGTCGTCACGTAGTCGAGCCGCGCCACGTCGAGCACCGCCGAGCGGACGTAGCGCGTATAGGAGGCCGCCTGGAAGAAGCCGAGCACCGCGACCGGCATGATGGCCTGGCGGACGTGCTCCCAATACCAGTGCCAGCCCTCGGCCTGGATGTCGGCCTGATACACGAAGGGAAGCCAGTCGAGCTTGATCGAGAACAGCAGGATGAAGAGGATGCCGGTGAAGAAGGTCGGCAGCGAGAAACCCACGAAGGCCAGCGTGTTGGCGACCTGGTCGAACAACGAATAGGGCCGAATGGCCGCGGTGATCCCGATCGGCACCGCGACGAGCAGCGCCAGGACCTGCGAGGAACCGATGACGAAGAGCGTCGTCGGCACACGCTCCAGGATCAGCCGGTCGACATCGACGCGGCTGGCGAAGGAAAAGCCCCAGTCGCCGTGCGCCATCGCGGCGAGCCAGCGCAGGTAGCGCACGAAGACCGGATCGTCGAGCCCGAACCGTGCCCGCAGCGCGAGCCTCACCGCGGGCGGGATATTGGGGTTCGAGGCGAGCTCGCCGAAGGGATCGCCCGGCGCCAGGGCCAGCACCGTGAACAGGATGAGGCTGATCCCGAGAAGGCTCGGGATCGCGACCAGGATGCGGCGCAGCAGGTAGGCGCCCATGGCTCACGACCTCCGTGTCACGCCTCCTTCCACCAGTCGGGCAGATCCCAAAGGTCGTTGTCCCAGCCACTCTGGGGGGCGTGCAGCTTCGCAATCACGGCCGAGACCTTGGCCCGGTGCAGGAGCGGCAGCACGTTGTCGGCGACCACGATATCGTTCATCTTGATGAAGAGCGCGGCGCGCTTCACCGGGTCGAGTTCGGTCTGTGCCTGGTTGTAGAGCTTGTCGGCTTCGGCGTTCTGCCAGCGCACGATATTGCGGCCCTGCCACTTGTTGGCCTTGGTGGCGACCTCCCACGACACGTATTGCAGCATCCAGGTGGCCGGATCGGGCTGCGTGGCGTTGTTGGTGTACATCTCGATATCGGCGTAGAAATGCGGGTAGGTGTCGGGGTTGGCGGCGTCCGAGGAGAAGAACACCGAGGCCGTGACCGATTTCAACTCCATCTCGATGCCGGCCTTCTGGGCCGCCTGCTTGACGATCGCCTGCGTCTTCTGGCGCGGCGCGTTGATCGAGGTCTGGAACAGGAACTTCAGGCGCTTGCCGTCCTTGGCCCGAATGCCGTCGGGCCCCTTCGCCCAGCCCGCGTCGTCGAGGAGCTTGTTGGCCTTGGCGACATCGAAGGCGTAGGTGGTGTCCTTCGAGACGAAACGATCCGGACCGTTGACCGTGTTGGCGGTAGCGCGGCCGGTGCGTCCGTAGATGAACTCCTGCACCGATTTGCGGTCGACCAGGAGGTTCATGGCCTGGCGCACCGCGGGGTCCGAGAAGGCGAAATGCTTCGTCTTGATCGAGGCTTTCTCGCCGTCGACCTCGACGTTCGGGTCCGTGGCGTTCAGCAGGATGAATTCGAGGTTGCCGCCGTAGACGAGCTCGACCCGCCCCTTGCCGCCGTCCTCAAGGCGCTTCAGGATCTCGTCCTCGACCTGCAGGTTCCAGGCATAATCGTATTCGCCGGTCTGCAGCACGGCACGCGCCGCCGACACGGCGTCGCCGCCGCCCTTCATCTCGATCGTGTCGAAGAAGGGACGGTTGGGCAGGTGGTAGTCCGTGTTGCGGTCGCCGCGCAGCATGTCGCCGGGGCGGAACTCGGCGAATTTGTAAGGGCCGGTGCCCACCGGGACGAGGTTCGCGGGCGCGTCGCGGGACTTCGCCCCGATGTAGTCGGCGAAAAGGTGCTTCGGAATGATGCTTCCGGCCGTGCCGACGAAGGCGTCGGCCCAGAACGGCGTGGGCTTGTCGAAGAGCACACGCACCGTCAGGTCGTCGACCTTCTCGACCTTGATGTCCTTGTAGGATCCGATCGTCGTGGTGGCGGTCGCCGGATCCTTGGCGTATTGCCAGTTGAAGACGAGGTCGTCGGCCGTGACGGGCTTGCCGTCGTGCCACTTGACGCCGGGCTTCAGCTTCCAGGTGACGGACTTGCCGTCGGCCGCGAGCGTGCCGCTCTCCCGCGACGGGATTTCGGCGGCCAGCACCGGCAGGAGGTTGCCTTCATCGTCCCAGGCGGCCAGCGGCTCGTAGAAGATGCGCGAGCCTTCCTGATCCTTCGTGCCGATGGCAAAATGCGGGTTGATGAGCGTCGGGGCCTGCCACCAGAGCAGCTTCAGCGGCCCGCCGCCGCCGGCCTTGGTCGGCTTGTAGGTGGTACGCGCTTCCGAGGCCATCGCGACGCCGTTGTGGGACAGCATCATCCCGGCGAGCGGCGCCGTGAGCCCGAGCGCCACCAAGTGCCGGACGAACCGGCGCCGCGACAGGCGGCCGTCCTTCACCTCGGTGATGAGGCTGCGCAGATCCTGCTCGTTCATAGGACACCTCTCGCGGCTGGCATGGGACGCCCAGCATGAATGCTGGGCGGGATTTAGCAAGGGCTGCGCCAAGTGAGGCCGAGTGGCGTCGGATGTCCCCGTAGCCCGGGCGGTCCGGCCGACACTGTCGGCTCCGCATCTGGCGCCCGCGCGAGTTCTGCGGCACTCTGGCCTGAGCTCTGCATGGGCGGCCAGGGATAGGCCGCCCGACCTGGGGACGACCCGATGGACAACCGAAATGCTCTTTGGCGCCATGTGGACGTCAACAAGGAGCGCCTGATCGCGCTCGCCGATCGCGTCTGGGGCATGCCGGAGGTCTGCTACACCGAAAAGCGCTCCGCCGCCGAGCACCTGGCGGAGTTGCGCCACCAGGGCTTCCGCGTGACCGAGAACGTGGCCGGCATCCCCACTGCTCTTATCGGCGAGGCAGGAGAAGGCGGCCCGGTCATCGCCTTCCTGGGCGAATACGATGCCCTGCCCGGGTTGAGCCAGGCGGCGGGCGTCGCCCGGCACAGTCCGGTCGAGGCCGGCGGCCACGGCCACGGCTGCGGACACAACCTGCTCGGGTCGGCGGCTCTGCTGGCCGCGACCGCCATGAAGGATTGGCTCGCCGAGACCGGGACGCCCGGCCGCGTCCGCTATTACGGCTGCCCGGCCGAGGAAGGCGGGGCCGCCAAGACCTTCATGGTGCGGGCCGGCGCCTTCGACGACGCCGACGTCGCCATCACCTGGCATCCCTCGAGCTTTTGGGAAGTCGCGCCGCCCCTGGCGCTCGCCAATACCCGGGCCGACTTCGTGTTCACGGGCCGCGCCTCGCATGCGGCGGCCGCCCCGCATCTCGGGCGCAGCGCGCTCGACGCCGTCGAACTCATGAACGTCGGCGTGAACTACATGCGCGAGCACATGCCCAGCGACGCGCGCGTGCATTACGCGCTGCTCGACGCCGGCGGCATCGCGCCCAACGTCGTCCAGGCGCATGCGCGCGTGCGCTACTCGATCCGGGCGCGAGACCTGCCCGGGATGCTCGAACTCGTCGACCGCGTCCGACGGATTGCCGAGGGCGCCGCCCTGATGACGGAAACCAGGATGGAGATGCGCATCGTCAGCGCGGTCTCGGACCTCGTCGGCAACACGCCGCTCGAGGCGGCCCTGCACGACGTCATGGAAGAGCTCGGGCCGCCGCATTTCGACGAGGCCGACCTTGCCTTCGCGCGCGACATCCAGGCGACCTTCGCGCCCGGCGACATCGAAGCGGTGATGCGCACGGTCGGCATGAAGCGCTACGATGCGCCGCTCGCCGACTTCCTGGTGCCGCGCGACGCGAAGCGCAATCCCGCGATCGGCTCGACCGACGTCGGCGACGTGAGCTGGGTGGTGCCGACCGTGCAGGCCCACGCTCCGACGGTCGCGGTCGGGACGCCGTTCCACACCTGGCAGGTCGTGGCGCAGGGCAAGACGCCGGCCGCCCACAAGGCGATGGTCCAGGTCGCCAAGGCAATGGCCGCGACCGGCGCGGCCGTGCTGACGGACGCGGACCTCCGCGCGGCCGCCAAGGCCGACCTCGTGGAGCGCACCGGGGAGCGTGGCTACCGCTCGCCGCTTCCGGCCGAGGTCGAGCCGCCCCTCGCCATGTCGATCGGCTGAGGAGCGAACCGCTGTCGTCGGGCTCGGCGCCTCTCGCCGGGACGGTTGAGGCGGCCGACGAGGACGTCACCCGGTTCCCGAGAAGGCACCGCGGTCCGCGGCTCGCGTTGCGCGGCACCCACTTCGGCTCGCCGATTGTCGGCTGGGTCGCCGATAGGTTCGGCCCGCGCTGGCGCTTGGCATCGGCGCCGCCTCCGGGTTCGCCGCAGCGATCGTCGGGATCGTTTATCTCGGGAGCTACCGTCGGCTGCGCGTGAACATCGACGCTGGACGCCTCCGCTTCGCCCTCGACGACCATACGCCGTAGTGACGCCGGCAACCCGGAGGAGTGGCGGCGCTCGCCGTCCGGGCTATGCTGAACGAGACTGGATCGGCGGCGGGCGGCAAACGCATCCGGCCGGAGCGATCCTGTCGAGACCGGACCACGCGGCGGTGCTTTACGGTGACCAGGATCGAGCCACCGTCGGGCCAGGGCACGATCCGCAGCTTGGGAGACAGCGATGACGCGCCGACGGGAGATGATCCTCAACGCCTTCACCATGAACTGCGTCGGCCACATCAACCATGGGCTCTGGACACACCCGCGCGACCGCTCGCACGAGTATACTGGGCTCGATCACTGGACCGACCTCGCCCGAACGCTGGAGCGGGGCCTGTTCGACGCCGTGTTCATCGCCGACGTCGTCGGGGTCTATGACGTCTACGGGGGCGGGATCGACCTCACGGCCCGCGAAGCCATCCAGTTGCCGGTGAACGACCCGACCCTGCTGGTGCCCGCGATGGCGGCCGTCACTCGCGGTCTCGGTTTCGCCCTCACGGTCAATATCGCGGTCGAGCACCCCTACACCTTCGCGCGGCGCTTCTCGACCCTCGACCACCTGACCGACGGACGCATCGGCTGGAACGTCGTCACGGGCTATCTCGACAGCGCCGCGCGCGCCGTGGGCCTCGACGCCATGGTGGAGCACGACAGCCGCTACGACCGGGCCGACGATTATCTCGACCTGCTTTACAAGCTCTGGGAGGCAAGTTGGGACGACGATGCCGTGCGCCGCGACAAGGACTCCAGAGTCTATGCCGACCCGGCGAAGATCCACGCGGTCCGTCACGAGGGTCCGTTCTATCGATCCAACGGATATCATCTCGCGGAACCCTCGCGGCAGCGGACGCCGGTGCTGTTCCAGGCCGGCACGTCGGGGCGCGGCCAACGCTTCGCGGCGCGCCACGCGGAATGCGTGTTCATCTCGGCCCCCGACCGTGAGGCCGCCCGCAAGGCCTCGCGCAGCCTGCGCCAGGAGGTGGTGGCGGCCGGACGCAGCGCGGACGACATCAGGATCCTGGTCGGGATCAGCGTGGTGACGGGCGAGACCGCCGCGGCCGCCCGTGAGAAGCATGCCGACTACCTGCGCCACGCCAGCCCCGAGGCGGGCCTCGCCCATTTCGGCGCCGGGAGCGGCATCGACCTGTCGCGGTACGGGCTCGACGAGACGATCGCCTCCGGACCCACCAACGCCATCCAGTCGACCACGCGGGCTGCCCTCCAGGGTGGCCTGACCAAGCGCCGGCTGCTGGATCAGCTCGCGCTCGGCGGCCGCTACCCGCTGGTCGTCGGCGACGGCGCGGCGGTCGCGGCGGAGCTCGAGGCCTGGATGGTCGAGGGCGAGGTCGACGGCTTCAATCTCACCCGCACGGTGGTGCCCGAGTGCTGGGAGGATTTCGTGACCTTCGCGGTGCCGGCCCTGCAGGAGCGGGGCCTCTACAAAACCGCCTATCGCGACGGCTCGCTCCGCCACAAGCTCTTCGCGCGGGGCGACCGCCTGCCGGCGAGCCACGCCGGCAGGCTGCCGGGCCGAGGCAGCCCCGCGCCATAGGGCGATCGGGTAGGGCCAGGGAACCGCCATGATCGACAGCCATCGTAACTGCTCAGGACCTGTCTGCGCACGGCGGTCGGTGCTGGTTTTCGGCGGAGCTTGACGCGCGTCGCATCGTCTGAATCCATGGATAGATGGATCGCGACGCGCTGGAGCAACTCTCCAAG
>JAABUY010001947.1_pt1 | contig 25847 bp, 10 predicted proteins | sample 5560271 | NCBI WGS metagenome assembly JAABUY01 (sample SAMN10711886, study PRJNA513374) | rock metagenome | isolation source: Antarctica rocks | place: Antarctica: Victoria Land, University Valley | reverse complement strand
AATCTGCCATCAAGATGACCGCAGGTAGGTGATGAGTGTGATTTAGAGCTGTATTTGCAATCTATTTGACTGTGTGAGTTTCGTGTAGGGAGTTTTGCTGCTGTTGCGGCTCATTTATGTTATGTATTGTTTAATATATAGTCAGAGTTAAAGTATTTAAGTAGATCTTGACTTTTATTGAGCTTATACATGATCTTAAGATTAATAATTAATTATACATATTGCAGCAATTTCTTAAGCATATGCTTATAATGTTCTGCAGAGTCACTGAGATATTAACTTAGTCATTTTAAGATAAAAAAGATGTTTAAGTGTGTATAAATTGCAGTATACATAAGATTTTTAATGATTTACTGATATTTTCTTTAATCTATGTATTGATCATTAGAGTCAGCTGAGCAAAGAGAGTCATATTTATTTAGTGAAATCTCAGTGTGTTAATGCTTATCACTTTGCATATAAAAATCTCTAAGTATCTTGTTGACATAATGTGTCTAATTTATGTACAGTGTCTTTTTCTTACAATCATAAATTATTTAGATATCAAGAATTTTCTGTATTTTTCTTAAGTTCTTAACCTTAAATAAGCTTCTAAAAGATGTTTTGAATCAAAGAATATTTAAGAGATCTGATGAGATTATAATGATGTTATTTACATAAAGAAGTAGTATAATGCTCTTGACAGTGTGAATTAGAAGATATGAGTCTATACTGCTTTGATAAAAATTTAAATAAAGAAGTTTAATGATATATTGTTTATGTTAATCTTTGACAGCTTGCTTCAGATCATATAGACTGTGCAGAATATATAGTATATAATTAAAAATAGTTATAACTTTAGAAGATGATGTTATGTAGATTGTTTTCTTTTGAAATAACTCTGTGAAAACATTGTTAATATTTATCTGATGATACTTTAAATCTTTGAGTGCAACTAAAGTCAGAAAGACACAGAGAGTATTAAACTTTACAGTTAGTATAAAGATATTTTTATAATTGATACTATATATTTATAAAAACTCTCTTATCACTACTTTTATCTTCAATTTGTCAAGAAAATCATCAATATGCAGCTTAAGTTTAAATACTTACTTGCTGATCACAATGTTAATTTTTCTTAATGAAACAGTTTCTTCTTAAATGTCATTCATTGCAAATGCTGTCAGCTCTGCATTAATAATATTCTTTTACATCTCTCTTCAGATTGAGTCTCTCACTGCTTTAATATATGTTAAAAAAGTTAAAATATCAATTCTTATTGAGTACTTACTACTTTTATCATTGACTGTAAATGCAGTCAATGTCAGCATAACTTTTAAGATCTTTATTATAAACTCATTAAAATCAGTATCATTGTCTTTCTGTCTTTTCTTTAATATCTTAATGCATAGAAATGTCTTGACTTTCTTAATTGAGACATTTATGTCTGAATGACTGATCTTGTTAACAGAAATCTTAACATAAGAGAAGAGCTTTAATACATTGTAATTAAAGTTAATTGCAGTTAACTTTAATAATGAATTGTCTGTGATTTCTTTCTTTGATGATGTAACAATAGAATGAGAACTTATAAATTTAAACTTATAAGTTTGCATATTAGATTTCAGAAACTGTTTCAGTGAAGCAGTTACAGTTTCAGTCTTATGCAATTATTCAACAGACTTTTGTTCTGAAAGAATGTTTAATATTTATTTATGAAGTCTTATATCAATACTGTCTTCTTTCTCATTTTCAATAAACTTAACAGTATAACTCTTAATTATTCACTTAAGATCTGATGCTTAAAGTAGATACTGCTTTGTGATTTTTTTACTATAGTTTATGAATACTTTTACTCATTCTTAATTCATAAACTTATTCTGTCTACTCTTAGACAGAGACTTTAAGTCAATATAGAAGTAGCATTTGCATTCTTACACATATATATAATTAATAAACAGTTTCATCTTAATGAAAGCTTTCTCTGAAGTAACTTAGTTATTATTGATTAAGAGATCAGTTGCTGTATAATTATAAAGATAAATATTAATCTATATAGTCTTTGCTCAGAACTTTATTGAGAGTTCAGTCTTTTTAATTATTATAGACATTAAATTCTCAGTTCTCAGTGATTCTGATTGCTCTTTCAGTTACATCATTTAAATCAACATGTAAAGCACTATGTATTGTGATATAATGTCAAAAGACATACATCACTTATTGAGAGTAGATCTCAGCTTTGTTACATTGTCACTTTATACAGCAAGAATCTTTATATTAAACTGAAGTTTAATCTTTAATCATCATTTCTGCAGTTTCTGCAAAGCATTATCTCATCATTTCAGTGATATTGTTTATATTTTCTGCAAGTGATTGTCTATAATTTTCAGAAAGTATTAATAGTCAGTAAACAACAAAGACAGAAGTTTATATATGTTGATGAAGATCAAAATAAGAAATGTTGCCTTTTTTTTTTACTTATGTTGTGCTCTCACTGATTTATGAACTTAATTAGAGCATAGATCTTGCATACATTAATATTGTTTTTAATAATGAGAATTGACTTGCTCAAAGTGATGATCTTATAGAGATCATGAAGCTTAGCTGTGCTGAGATGAGTAAATTAATAATGTTAAACTCTATATATCTTGATTTTATTGTTATATAACATAACTATGTCATCATTCATTTATGCATTCTTGCTAAGTGTATCTATAATAAATCTGAGAATCTGAATCTACAAGTTCTCATATGCTTTTAGAAGAGTAATCTTTAGCTTACTTTGTATATATATAGTAAAGAGTAAAGTGAATTCATTAAAATTACTTAAGATATACTTAACTATATAGACTTCTTCTTTCTTAAATGCTTTTAATATGAGCTTTTTGCTCTTATTTTGCATGTAGAGACTCTTATGATCAAAATATTTAAGTAATTTCTTCTTATACATCTTCTTTTCTGACAGAAGATTGACTTCAACCTTTAAAACATAAAGAGTTGAACTTAAAAGAACTGAATTCTCATTCTTATTCTATATAGTGATTATATTATAGTAATTAATATACAATCTTCTCTCTTTAACTTTAATAATACATCATTACATGCACATCAGAGAGCTGCTGAAAAGCTAAAGTTTATTAATTATATAAGATGAGACATCAGAGTCTGCAACTCAGTTTAGTTAAGAAATCTTATTGATAATATTTTTAAAGATAGCAGTGATCTTCTTATTAGACTTATCTATAGATTTAGACTTCTATGTGCTGAATTTCTTCTTAAAAATAATCTTTACATTATAGATTTAATTTCTTCTTTTATTTCTGTGTAAATTAACTACAGTCAACTTAACTTGCTTCTTAACTGTCTTGACTAGCTTTACTGACTGTATGATTTTGTGAATTATAGAGATATATTTACAGTTTTGCTTGTGATAAATATTATCATAAAGATAGTAGATTAAAGTTCTATATAATGATGAGTAATTACTGTTTAAGCTTAAGTATCTTTTGTAATTATATCATAAGATTTAACATTTTTGATGATTCTTGTTCTGTCTTTACTGCTCAGCTCATAAAGCATTATTAAATATCTTCAATTAAGTCTTCTTCTTCTAAAGTTTCTGCAGACTTATCTCAATGTCAAATGCATTTTAAGCATCAATGATATCATAAATAACAGCATACTCTGTTAACAGTGCTTAAAGCAGTGTTTAAAACTGCTACTTAAATATAATAAAATCTTTAAGTCTTAACTGTGTTGCAGTGATCTTTCTGTTAAGATTGTTAAGTTAAGTTCATATCTCATTAACAGTTATGTTCAGTGACATCTTGTATTCAACAAACTCTGTAAGATATTGTCTCTCAGTGATTTACAATTTCTTTTTATACTTTAAGAAAAAAGGATTTCAAGCTTCTCTCATCATAATTTTATTCATAAAATAGTTCTCATCATTAACATTGAAACAAACTGTAATTCAGAACAAAGCTTTGCTGTTGATTTGCTGATTTTTAAAATTGAGACTGCTTAATGAAAAGAAAGAGAAGATATTATTGATAAATATATTATCTATAAAGACTTAAATAAGAGTCTCTGTTAGATATATAACTCACAATAGCTATGCTATTAGTGTAGTGCCACCTTTTGACAGGTTATGAGCTCAAGTTGATGTAATGGTATTGAACATGTGTTGGCTGCCTTATCTGTGTAAGCTCAAGGTTATGAGTTTGAACTATATTGCATGCACATTCTTTTCACTCATGAGAAGCTGAGTAAGCAATGTATGAGTGTGCTGGCTGATCGCGAGTTAGAGAAAGTGTTAGATATATAACTCACAATAGCTATGCTATTAGTGTGGTGCCACCTTTTGACAGTCTCTATTATATATTAAAGATTCTCATTAGTTAATTATCTTTTCATATGAACAAATCATTTCTCACAGTTCTTTCAAGTAAGAACAGAAATTAAATGTTGCTTTATAAAGAATGATGAGTTGTGTTCTTAATTTATAGTGATGATTGATACACAATATAAGAATTGAAGATAAAAGAGTGTGTTATAAAGATGAATGTAATAATAGAAGAGATATGTGTATGTATTGTTTACTTATAATAATGTAGAGAATGCTTATTTATTAATGCTTAACTTATATTAAGTTGTCAGATCATCATACTCATTATATTCATCTTGTTTTGCTCTAATAAGCAGCATATTAAGAGCTGTCTACTTGTTTTGTTCTGATAAGCAGCATATTAATAGCTGTGTACATTAAATTAGTCTGCACTTTCTTTAAGAAGTCTTTTGCTAATCTGAGCTCATAATTTATTGAAAGAATAATAAGTACTTATGCTATCTGTCTATTTAGTGAATCTAACATGTCAACATTGATCACAGTCAACTTAAATATAATTAGATAAATAGCAGAAGCTTTGCTGTCTAAGATAAAAGAAAACTCTGTCAGTCTCTTATAGTAAGATTAAAGAAGTTAAGAAAGTAAATAGAACACTGTACTTCTTAATATCATTAAACTTAAAAAAACTTGTACTTTCTTAATTTTTCTTAATGTTAATTAGTTTTTAACTACTTTTATCTTCTTAAAGTTTTTCTTAATTTATTTAGATTGTATAATATATTTTAGAAATTTAATCTTTTTAATTTTAAATCTACTTTTTAACTTTTTCACATACAGTGTTCTTTCATTAAGCTTCACTAAAATCTTACACATGTGCTTGCAGTGTATTTTAAGATTGTTTAAATATATTAAAATATTGTTAAAATATATAATCATAAAATCATTAAGATATTCTTTTAACATGTTATTGATGAGTCTTTAAAAGATAACTAAGACATTTTTAAGCTTAAATAACATAACAGTGTATTCATAATATCTATATCTTATTTAAAATGCTATTTTTTATTCTTTACTTTTCTTCATATATACATGATAGTACACTTTCTTCAAATTTAAACTTATAAATTACTTAACTCACTTTAATCTATTTTGTAACTCTTTTATCAGCAGTAAAAAATAACTGTCTTAATGAGTTATCTTATTGAGTTATTTATAGTTAATATATAGTCACTTAATATCATTTTTCTTTAATATTGTCATGATATCACTATGCACTCATATCAAACCATAGCTGAACCCCTTACACAACAATTGATAAGCAAAGTACTATATAGACAGTGTTTACATACAAATCTTTTAAGTTTTTTAGTTATTAATCTTTATTAATACAAGATTTTAACATTAAAACTTCATTGAATAGCTGTCATAATGTAGTGTTTCACATTGTTATATATCTTACTCATCAGTCTCTTATAGATAAGAAACTTATAAATTCACAATTTTAACAACTCTATCTTTTTAAAGAGTGACAATTCATTACATTGTAATATGCAGACTAAAAGTCAGCAAAATGAGATAGAATCATTCTTTAATTATATTAAGACTTAAATAATTTCTGAAGAATAAGAATCTGCAGAGATTCAGACTGCTATTTAAACTGCAAAAAAGAAAAATTAACATTTAGAGAAATAGATCTGTCTGATTAAAATGAGACAGATTAATGATGAGAAAAGATAATGATTTATAGAAATCAATTGTAAACTGTAAGCATTTAATATATATAATGAGATCAACAAACTTCTAAAAGATGAAGACTCTTAAGTCTTATCTGAGAAAAAACTGCATACAGAATCTTTTTATGCTTTTATTAATTCTTTAAATTCAATAAAGTGACATTCATCTAAAGTCTTGTATATACTTTCAGCAAAACAAACTCAATAGCTGAAGAACTTATTCATATATAATGAAAAGTTCATTCATAAACATACTGAATTTATACACAATACTGTAATAACATTTCACTTAATTTCTAAAAACTTCTTCAGTAATCATAATAAAATTATCTTTGTTATGCAGTTCTTAGCAGAAGAATCTTGAAATGCATAATTTTGTTATATTAATAAGAATAAACTTCTGAATAATAAATCATAAATATTCTTTTCAGAGTTTCTGCTCAATCTTATTAAGAACTCAGTGAATTGCAAACTTAATACAGTACAGATATACTTAAAAGTTATGCAAAAATATACTTAATCAATTTAAGCTTTTGCAACATATCTTAATATGCTGAAGAATCAGCTTCTGAGCTACATAAAGAAACAGAGAATAAGTTATTTCTTTATAAAACTTTGATTGAAGATTTAAGCAGCTTTAATTAATTATTAAAATCTTTTAAAGATAAAAAAAAGTCTAATAGTTCTAATCATTAAGCTAGAGATTAATCAGCAATCTGTAGATAATTATACAGTTTAGAGTTATATTGTTAAGAAAATTTATAAGCACTGTTTACACTCTTTTACTTAGACAGCAAAGTCACAGCAGAACAATCATCTTAATTCTGAGATTACAAAATTAAGTCATCATAATAATGTAGATAAATCTCATTTTAAGATTGATGTCAAGAAGAATAACTGCTATAACTGTGAAAGATTAAGTTATTTTGCAAAGAACTGCAGAAGTTTCTTAAAAAACTTTAATTACATTAAGATTAATGCAGTTAAGACAAAAAAAGGCAGAGCTTTGTTGACTGTGCTTTAGTAATGAAAATTAAATTAAAGATTATAAAGAAATTTAGCATTATAAAGAAAGATTAAGTCTGAATTGAATTCAGTTGAATTTCTATTAATATATTGTTAAACACTGCAGCAGAGATTAATGTAATGTCTTAATGATACATTGTTACTCATTAATTAACACAAGTTAATGTGAAACTCTTAAGATCAGAGCTTCTGAGAAGATAATATGGCTATTGCTATAATGCATATTTAATGAAGCATAAACTCATCAACAGTTAAGAATAAGAGCAAATTGAAGAATAATTATTCTATATCTTAAATAAAAATAAATCTGAACTTATCTTTGACCTCTTAGATCTGAAATGACAATGTATTTATATTAATTGTAACTTATGTACATAACATTATAAAATAAAATAAATGTCTCTGACTATTGATGAGTCTAAAGCATTTATTAACAACATTTAAAATCAATTTATTATTCATACATTGTTAATGATGTTTAAGTCAGACTCATTAACAACTGCTGTATATGTTATTGATAATACATTGATGCTATCTCAGCAATATAATAAATACATAAATGTATTCTCTGAAGAGAATGCTGATAAGTTATTATTTCATTAAGATCATAATCATATCATAAAGATAAAGAAACATAAATTACTCTATGATTCATTTTATAATCTGTTGAAAACAGAGCTACAAGTGCTTAAAGAATATTTAGATGACATTTTAACAAAAAGATAAATACAATATTTTGTTAACTCTGCAGAAGCATCAGTTCTGTTTATTTTAAAAAATAAAGAAAGCTTATATCTCTGTATTGATTACAAAGATCTTAATAAGATTACTATTAAGAATCATTACTCTTTATTATTGATTAATGAGATACTTAATTGTTTAAGTAAAGTCAAGATGTTCATTAAACTAGATCTTAAGAATGCTTATCATTGCATTAAAATCAAGAAAGACAATGAGTGAAAGACTGTGTTTTATATATATTACAGTCATTTTAAGTACATAATTATGTCATTTAAACTGATTAATATCTTAGCAACTTTTCAAGTCTATATTAACTGAGTGTTGACTGAGCTAATCAATGTCTTTTATGTAATATATTTAAATGATATTCTAATCTATTTTAGTTTTCTAAAAGAACATCAAAGTCATGTAAAACAAATTCTGAAGTAACTTTAATGATTTAAATTGTATGTAAATCTAAAGAAGTGCACTTTTTATATTATATAAATAAAATTTCTTAAGTTTATTATCTTCACTACTGATGTTTTAATGAATCAACAACAAGTCAAAATCATAAAGAAATGATCAGTATCTAAAAGCTATTATAAGATACAAATATTTCTAGAATTTGCAAACTTTTATCATCACTTTATACAGAGATATTCTAAGATCACTGTTTCTTTAACTGATCTATTAAAAGACAGCAAGAACAGCAAGAAGATAGATGTCTTTAAGTAATTATAAATAACAGTGTAAGTGTTTTATAAGCTTTGCAATGTACATTTATTCTGATGCACTTTAACTCAGAGCTAAGAGCTTAGATTAAAACTAATACTTTAATAATTAAGTTAATAGATATTTATTCACAGCTTTAGATAGATGCTCAATGACATTTTGTTGCTTTTTAATTAAGAAAGTTAAATTCAGTTAAAACATACTATGAAATTTATGATCAAGAATTGTTAACAATCATGAAGGCATTTAAACACTGACAACACTATCTTAAGAATAGTTGTTATCTCATTGAGATATTTATGAATTACAATAATCTACAAGAATTTATGAATGTAAAATCATTAAATAGAAGACAAGCACACTGAGTTATGAAATTAGCTGCTTATGATTTTATAATTACACATTAATTAAAGAAAATAAATCTCATCAATGCATCATTGAGATGCTCTGACTACAAAGTCAAGAAGAACATAAATAGATTGCTATTAACATTGCAATAAAAGCTAATTACATTATTTTAAGAATTAAAATTAAGCATTATTGCTTTAATTAATTAAATCAACACTTAAAGCTTAAATTTGCAAACTATGCTGATCATTTTATTAAAAGAATATCAATTAAGCACTTAGACTGAAGATTATAACTGTTAAGAATAAGTCAATAGAAGATTTAGAAAGTCTTTATTTAGAAATGAATTAAAAAATAATGATTATATATTTAATTTATTTATGCACAACATAACAGAAGAGCTGCTTAACTCTGTTGCTAAAATTACTGATTGTAAATAGTTTATTTTATGTGCATTGATTTAAAAAGTGACTGACAGTGAAACAATACATAATAAAAAATAATTATTCTTTCTTAAACTTGTTCATCTCTTGCAGAATACTGATGTTTTAACAGCAAAGATGTAATAAGACTTGAAATTACAGAGTAACTGCAGTTATTAAGATATTAATAATAGTCTATAAATGTTTAATTTTACTGAACTACTTTGTCACAAAAGCAAGATATATATATTATCTGACAAAGTCATTAAGAATGAGCTCATAAAGCTGTATCATAATGATGTTTTAGCAGAACATTATGAAGTAGATAAAATAATTAATTTATTGTTTAGAAAATATTACTGAATCAACATAATGAATGACATTTAAGAATATGTTGCTTTATATACTGTATGTCTAAGAATTTAAGTATCAAAACATTATTTATATGACAAATTACAGTTGTTGTCACTATTTACTTAATCATAAAAGAAGATAACAATGAATATGACCACTGACTTGCTGTCTAGTAGATAAGAGACTGATGTTTATGACTTTATATTGATAATTGTGAATTATCTTACAAAGATGACTTAATATATTTCTGTTACTAAAAAACTCACTGTGATCAAGTTAGCTGATATATATATTAAACAGATTATATGTTATTATGAAGAACTCAGAGATATTGTTTTAGATTAAGAGTTAATTTTTATCAATATATATTGATTTAAATTCTGTTATCAACTTTAAATGAAGTAAAGATTAAGCACTGTCTTTTATTTACAAATTAATGATTAAACTAAAAGACAAAATTAAACTTTAAAACATTATCTATATTATTATTGTTGTGAAGAACAAGATGACTGAGTATTCTTTCTGTTAATGACAGAGTTTATATATGTAAATGAAAAACATATAACAATTAGTTAAATACTGTTTAAGACATTAATGAGCTATCACTTAAGAATTGCTCAACACATTAAGAACAATGTCTATAAAGAGAAGATGTCAGCAGTGAAAGATTAAGTACTAATAAAGTAATGATAAGTCACTGTAAAAGTGCAAGTCAAGTACTTTGACAAAAATCATGTTCAAAAAAGCTATAATGTCAATAATTTAATGCTATTGTTCATTAAAAACTTAAAGCAACACAGATTAAGTAAGAAATTGTTGTATAAATTTATTAAGTCTTTTTAAATTATCAATCTTATTAATAAATAAGCATATCAACTGACTCTGTCTGCTCACTACAGAATTCATAATGTATTTTATGTCTCATATTTAAAGTTTTATAAATGTCATTTAAACAATAATTCTTTGTCAAAACTGTCTTTCTTGAATCTCATAAATGATGAGAAAGAATACAAAATCAAAGAGATCTTAAGCAAAAAATAAAGAAAAGAACAGTTACAATATGAAGTTAAGTAAATAAAGTATTTGACAAAATATAATGAGTGATTTTGAGTAAAGAATATGAGAAGTGTAAAAGTGTTGCAACAAGAATATGATATAAGAACAGAGAAGAAGCACAAGCATAAATGAGATTTAAGAAGTTAAAAACTTCTATTAAAAATATTTTACATAGTATTATTTAGAAGAAGCAAAGTCAAAATACAATTAATACATTAATAAAATGTTATTAAATCACTTTGTTATCTTTACATCTACATTGCTATCAGAAGCAAAAGACAAGAACAGTAACTGCTTATTAATGTTATAATTACTGTTAAAGTAATTAAGTCACAGCATTGAGTCATAAGAGCTTTTTAAGGTGTTGTTACTTAATTAAAGAAAGAAAAGTCTGTACTTGAAGTGAAGTAAGCAACATGTTGATGACAGTAAAGTGTAAAAGAATTAAGAAAATAAATTATAAAGTGAAAGATATTTAATATAAATGTCTACATTACAGTGATCATTCATTGCTTTTAAAGTATGAGCAACAACAGATTATAAATCTCTACAGACTTACAATGATTGCTGTGATGCTCTGCAACATAAATAATGTAGATGATAATATGCTTAATAAATGATATCTATATACAATTAAGATGATGCTGAAGCTGAGATTGATGAACATTATTAACTGTTATAATGATGATATAATTGACAAATATATGTAAATTATTAACTCAGCAGTTAAAGAATGCAGAGATCTGTTATTATTAATGCATCATAAAATAATAAGAAACTTTCTGTTAAACTGAGTTACATAACTTTTGAAGTGTCTTATAATAATTGTAATTTTGATTCTTAACAATGTTGCATTGACTGATGTTGTTGCTAATATGTTTTGAACAGTGAAGACAACAGAGAGAATTCAACTTATTATTGATGTAATAATTATAATGTGACATCAAGATGATGTCAGTGTGAGCAAATAAGAAGATAGAGAAATTGCTGAGAATATGATGTTATGAGATGATGATATTCTTAAGAATTGAGATAAAAATGAAATCAGAATGCAATGTGTGTGATAATATTACTGTAGAAGAAAAATGTTGTGTATAATGTAAAATAGAAAGATATTCATTAATTATGATCTTGAACTCAGTGCTCTTCTGAGTAATAAGTTTCTTGTAAATCAATTATATTTTAAGAATGATGTTCTATGATGTTAACAGCACAGCAACAATCATTAAGCAAGCATTTTCAATTAAATTTGTCAATAATGACTTATCTGTGACTTAAGAAAGCAGAGATGAGATATAAAAAGACAACATTTCATTATTAAAAAGATTGAATAAATATAATTATATTTATATGCAGCAGCAAAGTTTCTGCTGCTGTCTTTTCTGCACAACAACACTATTTAGAGTATGCATCTTATCATTGTTGTGTAAACATTTTGTCAACAGATTCATCTTAAGACACTTATATTTCTTATGCTTAATATTTTTCTTTATCACATTCTGTTTCTGCATTTCATTTCAGCAGAGCAAATATGTTAACAATGTTATTTACAGTATCTGTTGTATTCTTAACTGACTTAGCTCTCACAGACTTAATCTTCAGAATTAACTTTAATAAATTTGTTAACTTATCAGTGTTTAAGACTGTGTTGACAGATAATATCTGATATTGAGAGCAATAGAAACTTAAAGATTTCTTGTTGCATTTTTTTATATTTGTATGAGTGCATCTCTTAGACTGCAACATTGTTAGAACACATTAATGTCTTAAATACTATATATATAGAAATCACTGACAATTCTGCTAAATTCTTAATGAAAAATACAGCAGAAAGAATATCTCTCTTATTTTTCTTAATGATTATAATGTTACTGTTGTTACACTTTTGCTATTGTGCTGTTTACAAAGTGTTATGAGAGAAAAGCATCATTCAAAGACATGAAGTTGCTATGACTTCAATATATTAAGATGTTGAAGATGAAATGAGTATAAGTTGTGTATGAGAAAGAGTTTCTTATATATTGCAATCAAACAAAGAAATCATTGATCTAACTGATTTAAAAATAAAGAAAAGTTAATCTCACTTATATTTTGTGTATTATTCATCATTAAACAGAGCTGAATCATCATTTATTTAAATGTAATAAACTTAAAGTATTGTACAAGATCATCAGTCTAGCTAAGATAGACAACAAGTAAAATACATAAGAATGTTAAATAAATTATCATTTACATTTTGCTGATCTGATTTCATGAAATTACAACATATCTATAATGTTAATGATACATCAATGCACTGAAGAATCAGCACATAAAAGAAAAGATAATTGTTATAATATTACTATATACTCATATTAAATCATAGCTGAACTTCTTACACAACAATTAATAAGCAAAGTACTATATAGACAGTCTTTACATATAAATCTTTTAAGTTTCTTAGTTATTAGTCTTTATCAATACAAGATTCTAACATTGAAACTTCATTGAATAGCTGTCATAACATAGTGTCTCACATTGTTACATATCTTACTCATCAGTCTCTTATAGATAAGAGGCTTGTAAGTTTACAAATATAAAAAGTATTAAATAATCAATTAATAACTTTAATGATTTAATGAATACTTTTTTTTAATTTTTAATAAGATAGTTTTAAACTTTCTTTAGTTGATCTTTACTCATTAAATATAAAGACATTCACTAAGAATTCTTATTATCTATAAGTGATATTTTATAATCTTAAAACTTATACTTTAATAAGCTTTTTTTTAACTGTTCAGAAATCTTATATATATTTTTTATTATATATAGTTCTTTGTTAATTCAGTTAATTTAAGAGTTTTTTTTTATATAATCAGAATATCTTTAGTATAGCATTATACTTAGCTGACTTAAAAACATTTAATATTAACTTTTATAAATTATTTAGTATCATAACTTCAATATAAATTTCTTTACAGATTTATTTAAATTTTCTGTTAATTATATATACTTACATAAGCTTTAATACTCTTTATAATATCAATTCTAGTCATTTAATTGCTTGCTACAATATAAAGTTATTGATCACTTCTAAATTTACTATTGCTTAAAGTTATCTTTTCAGTAATATCTTAACATTAACTTATATTTTATAATCATTATTGTTATCAGTTCATTAAGACATTAAAAGCTTCTTATTTTCTAGTTTTATTAAGAAAACTTAAGATTTTTTAACTTCTCAAAGCTTTTTACTTCTATCAAAGTGTTATATTCTGATTGAAGATTTCTCTGATATAGAGTTCAAAGATTAAAGCTTGTGATATAAGAGAGTTTTTAGACATATTAAAGTTAATTAATAGATAGTAAATACTAGATAATAATTATTATTGAATGTATTTATTTTCTTAAAAAAAATAATTTATCTATATACTAAATAATCATCATGAACATTTAAAACATCAGTGTTTTTCTTATTTAGATTATTTTCACTTAGTTACTAAGATTGTTGAAGACATCAATATTCTTAATGTTTTTAATATTTTATACTTGCATATTTACTATGCTCATATATCTCTGATTATTACATAACTACTTACTAATTATAATTATAACATAATTTCTTTCTTTTAAAGACTAGTTCTCTAAACTTTACAAGTAAAAGTATAACTTATTGTAACTTTCTCATTACTATGTCTTTTACACATCATAAGAATCATTTACAGCTTGCAAAAATCATTATAACTTAAAGTTTTATTTTTTCTATTATCTATGATTATTGCTTCAGTTCATCAATTCTTTATTTTGTTAAAAGATGGCACCACACTAATAGCATAGCTATTATGAGTTATATATCTAACACTCTCTCTAACCCGCGATTGGCCAGCACACTCATACGTTGCTTACTCAGCTTCTCACAGACAGAAAGAATGTGCACACAATATAGTTTAAACTCATAACCTTAAGCTTATGCAGATAAGGCAGCCAACACATATTCAACACCATTACATTAACCTGAGCTCATAACCTGTTAAAAGGTGGCACCACACTAATAGCATAGCTATTGTGAGTTATATATCTAACATATTTTATAATATCTAATTATTTAAACTATTCTAAGTATATCTATTATAATCACTTATATGTTTCAGTATCATTAAAATCTTTTAATTATGCTTATCTTCATCTGAAATTCAATATTAACAATGCTATAAATAAACATATAAAGTAAACTATGCATTTATTTAAATTAAATACAGAAATTATTTATCTTTTTAAGACTCTTAAACAGAATGAGTCTCAATTACTTATTAAAGTTTGCTGTATTGCTGAGAAACTTGATGATGATGTAAATGAAGTAATGAATGATAAGAAATTTTTTAAAAATATTATAAATTTTAATTTTCTTATAAAATTAATAAGTTCTGATTTCTTTATAAATTCTGAGCTCTCTTCTCAAATTGCTAAAGCATTCTTACACAATTAAGTAAGTTTTTCTCAAATTTTTATATGCTTTCTAAAGCATCATATTTTTTTCATTTAATAAAATAATAAGTTTTTGTTAAAAAGCAATGTTCTAGCTACTTCTATGAAGCAAGATAAAACTAGCATTAAAGACTAAGTAAAGACTTTATTTACATTAACTACAGTTAATGTTCTTTCTACTTCTTCTGTAACTCTCTTAATCAAAATATGCTCATAGACAACATAATTTAAAGATTTCACTAGACAGCATAATATAGCATAAATATTTACTTTCTTTCAATAAATTATGAGCTCAAATTAGCAAAAAGCTTCTCAGAGAAAGTGTATATTTCTAATGTAATGATAGTTAAGTATGTTAATTATTGAGATTCATAGTCAATTTAACTTTAGCAGTATCACTGACTATTAAGATTTATAATAAATTTGACTTTAGCAGAATCAGCACATTGATGACAGCTGTATATATCAGTTATTAAGATTCATAATCAATTTAGCTTTAACAGTATCACTAATTATTAAGATTTATAATAAATTTAACTTTAGCAGAATCAGCATTCTGTAACAGCTGAGTATGTTTAACTTAGAAGATTCACAAAAAATTGATTTTAATAAAAATTAATATTTACAGTTACTCAGAAAGCACTGTTCTGCAGTAGCTGAGTATGTTTAATTTAAAAGATTTATAGAAAATTAATCTTAATAAAAATCAGCATTTATAGTTACTCAAAGAGCACTGTTCTTTAACAGCTTAATATAAATTATTAAGATGAATAAGTATTACTGTCTTACAGAACAAGAGATACAAAAGCTTTTTATTTATTTTATTTATATTATTTTCAATGTATACATCATTATTTTACTTTATTCACTTCTTATACTACATGCTGACTATCATCATCATAAACTTCAACAACTTCTTTATAAAGCAACAATTCATCTCAATTCTTACTTACAAGAACTGTAATCAATGATTTACTTTTATAAAAAAATAATTAATAAAAGAAGATCTATAAAATGTTGTTAAAGTCTTAATAATTAATATATTAATCAGTGAATTCTCAAGCTTATTTTTTCTCAGCAGTCTCAGCTTTGAAAATTAGAAAATTGATGTAAAGATTTTATATTAATTTATTATCTACATGAATGTAGATGATTAAAAATATCTGATGAACAAAATTAATATAAAGAATATTTAAAATATGTTAAAGTTTAAGTATAAAAAGAAGCTGCAGATGACTGAAAGACAATATTTGATAAAGTTTATTAAATATAAAATATTAAAGAATGTATTCATTAAAGAAGTATAAATTTATTTAAGCAAACTCAGCAAAAAGATTGCTGCAACTCAGTCTGATATGACTAAGTTGTTTAAATCAGAATAATGATTTTAAATGCTGCTTTAAATGTTATTAATTAAGTATGTTGTAATCTGCAATGTCATTGATGCTTAAAACACTTTAAACATTAAGAAAGATCTATAAAAGCTTCAGAAAAAAAAGATATAACTTAAGATTGATAAGACTGTCATTGTTTTGTAAGCAGATAAATAGAAAGAAGATTAACATTTAATGAATTAAAACTGCAGTTCATTAAATTACTGCATAATTAATATTAAATAACATTATTACAGATCATTTAGCTTAAACAGTAATTATTTTTTTTGTTACTTTATTAAATGCTTTCTTTGCAACAGCTTTTACTTCATTAAAGATTGTGAATTTCTTTTTGATGTTAAGTAAAATACTTAAAAAAAACAAGCAAATTAATTACAGTTAAGTTGTACAGATTGACTGCAGTTAAGTTATATTAAAAGTCAGTTTACAAAGAAAAAGAAAAGAGACACAGAGTCTTTGATGCAGAAGTTAATAATAATAATAATGATGATTTCTTCTCTGAATTTAAAGAGAAAAAAAAAATTAACAATGAAATTGCTGCTCTGTTTAAGAAGACTGTCAGTAAAATACTTAAATTTAAATAAATTATAGATTTTAAATTCTTTTTATACATAACTGATCAACTTTAACTCTTCAGTGACCTTCTTATATGAATGAGACATCAACAAATTAAAGTTAAAAAAGAACATTTATATTCTCATTATTATAAAGTAATTATTATGCAAGTCAGATCAGAAAATTCTGTAAAACTGAGTTTAACATTTTATGTATTTAAACTTAAGATCAATTTTCTGTCAAGAAAGCAGATATGCAAAATGAAACTGCATAAAAGCTTTAATCAATACTGTCTTTAAATGTATGATAAGCACAGCAAGACTATAATAAAAATATTAAAGTAAGATAAAGTTTATATAGTTAAGCACATTGCAAAGAGTCTTAATGAATTTGTTTTAATATTTGTAATGTATACATTACATTTAAAGATCATCTTTTTTGTTACTGCTTCAGATGCAAGCTCATATGTTCAGACTTATAAGCATAATCTTATAATTAACTTCTTAAATATTAATATTATGTCATTAAATAGAAAGATCAAGACTTACAGACTTTAATATTGATAATTTGCTCATCTTAATTTTGTAAAGTTGCATAATCTTTACAAGATAACAATTCTTAAAAAGTCAATTCTCATTGTTAAGAACAACAAAAATATATATGAAATTTATGTTTTAATTAAGTTCATCAATAAATAAAATCACACTGTAAGCAAAAGAAAGATTAACATTCTTGTTCTTATCTTCATTAATATATATAACTTATTATTCTTATCATTTAATGAATATTAATACTTTCTGAAAATAGTAGATAATCACTTCTGAAAAATATAAATAATACTGTTAAAGCAACATAATGAGATCTTATAAACACTGTAAGAATGATGATTAAAAACTGAACTTCAAATTAGTATAAAGATTCTTGCTGTATAAAGCAACAATAAAATGAAGTTAAAGTTTACTTTAAACAACTGATGCAAATCTCTTAACATTACACTGCAATACATAATGCTCTATATATCAATTCAGAATAACATTATTAAAAGAGTCATCTGAATCACTGAGAACTCAGTGCACATCATAATTAAAGAAATATAATTATCAATAAAATTCTAAGTGTAGACAGTATAGACAGATGCTTATCTTTGCAATTAAATAGCAATTGATTTCTTAATTAATAATAAATAAATGACTTTTAAGAAAGCTTTCATTGATGTGAAGTCATTTATTGACTATATTTATGTATAAGAATGTAAATATTACAGCTACATTGATCTTAAGTTACTATCTGAAGAAAGATGTGACAAATTTATAAATTAAGAATGAGTAAAAGTCTTTATAAATTATGTTGAGAAAATCATAAAGCAGTATTAGCTTTAAGCTTTAGATCTTAAGTGCATCATTAAGAATTACACTGTGAAATTTATTGAAAGTAAGAAGAAAGATATTGTTAATTTTAAACTATAATAATAGACATTAAATGTTCTTTTAAACAGAAGACTCATTAAACATTTACAGAAAAAGTTAATCATTATAAAGATTACAGCTTCAGATCAGACACTTATGACTTAAAACAGTAAAATACAGTTTAACTTAATTATAATTAAGACTGACAAGTTTTAAGATAAACAATATGAGATCAAGTTGACTGCAGTCAATCTAGATGAGTTGTTAAATAAAAAGATTAATATTAATTAAGTTAAGATAATGACATTTAAAGAAGTCAGAATCTTTCTGTATATTGAGATCTCAAAATAAAAAAGAGATGATGATGACAACAATTAAGATGTGAATGAGCTCTTAATTAAAATATTAAGAGTTATACTAATACTTATAACATTCTTCATAAACAAAGAAGACTCTATAATCAGATTTAACATTTTAATATCTGTCATCTATGCTGAAGCAGTGAAAGACTCAATCTGAGAAGAAATGTAAAAGAACATCATTTATGTGAAGCTAACAGTCTTGATGACAAATGAAATATAAGAAAAAACTGTGTTGTTAAGAAAAATCAACATTATAATCAGTAAATAAGTCTTTAAACTTAAGCTGAACATCAATGAATTCTTAAATAAGCTTAAGACAAGACTTGTGACAAGAGACTTTTCACAGACATATAATGTTAATTATAAAAATATTTTTACTTTTACTATCAAATTTAACACTCTGCAAGTCTTTCTGACTATCATTGCACTTAAAAATTTAGAATATTATCAAGTAAAATGTCAATAATGTCTTCATAGAATTCTTTTTAAAGAAAATAATCTATATAGCACTTTTTTCTGAAGTCAATATTACATTTAATTGTATTTTATGCATACTGCACAGTCTTTATGATCTTAAGCAAGTCACACAGAACTGACATGAATAATGTATCATTAAACTACTTAAATTAAGTTTTCATTAAAGTAAAACTAATCTCTGTCTTCTTCTTTACAGCATTAAAAGAATTATGCTGCTTCTTTATATAAACAATATTGTTATAACTTCAACAAATCTATTATACATTCTCTGATTTAAGCAAGCTCTTGTGAATGTGTTTAAAGTTAAGAATTTAAAGAAGATACAGAAAATTTTTAGCATTTAAATTATATATAATTGCAAAATGAGAACTCTGTGTCTGAATCAGACTCATTATATAAATAAGATATTAAAGAATCTTTATATGCAATCTGATAAGCACAGAGTCATCAGCATTTCATTTAATAAATATGATGTTTTTTGTTTTGCTGACTTAACTGATTAAAGAATAGATTAAAGACAGTATTAACAGATAATTAAAAGCTTAATGTATGCAGCAATTTATATTTAATTAAACATCATCTTTACACTAAATTGATTAAATCAATATCTCAGCAATTCTGCAAAGCATCATAAACATACACTTAAGAAATTACTGCAATATATAAGATTAATCATCAATCTCAGCATTATATACAGCTTTAATGAGAATTAAGTAATGCTTAAATACTCTGACTTTAACTATGCTTTAGATAAACAGAATTAGAAATTAATTTTAAAGTGTGTTTATATGTTTAAAGATGAATCAGTGTTGTAAATAAATCAAAAATAAAAGTTTATTATTACTTTAATCACTGAGACTGAATACATAATTATGTCAATGTGTATAAAGACTGAGATCTGACTTGAATAAATATTAAGAAACATAAATATAAGTAAATATCTTAAAGTCAATTTACACTGTGTGAATATTTAAGAGAATGAAGCTCATTAAATATCTTTATTTATTCAGCTCAAAGAAGATAATTAAGCTATTTTGATCTTGATTAAAAATGTATATATATATGAGTAGTTAAAGTACATTAATGTCTTTTATTATAACATTTACAATCTACATAAGCACAATCAGATTTAAATAGACTTTATGCTCAGTTAAGAAATAATTATTAACAGACTTATTAAGTCTCTATTTAAATAGATCTTTAAGTAATTTATTAAACTTATAAAACTCATTATTAATGATTAATTAAATTTTTAAATGATTTGTTAAACTTTTAATGATGCATTTAGTTATCTAATGTTATCATCAGTAAGAGTCAATAGATGCAGTCTTACTGAGTGAAAGTGTTAAGAAATGATGTTTTAGCTGTTTCTATAAAGCAAAATAAAATTAATATCAGAAATTAAATAAAGACTCTATTTACATTAATTGCAGTCAACATTCTTTTTACTTTTTCTGTAACTCTCTTGATCAAGATATGCTCATAAACAACACAGTTTAGAGATTTCACTAGACAGTATAGTATAGTATAAGTATTTACTTTCTTTCAATAATTTTCTTATTAATTATTTTCTTTTTTAAAATGATTTTCAACTTCATATTTGTTTTTGAGTTCAACAAATGTTGATGTGACTTAAAGTAATATAAATTAATTATAATGTTGAAGCATTAATGCATAAATACTGAGTGTATTTATATCTCTTAAAGTAAGTCTAGTTCATAGCTTAATTTCTTAATATTTCTCTTAATCATAAATGATCTGATATTTTTGTTTATAAGTTTCTTGCCTTTTTTTTGTTTATATATTATTTATTTATAAATATATCTTCTCATCAATCTTAAATAATTTTATCTTTATTATTTATTTCTTCTGCTTCTCAATTCTCTTTACAAGATTAATATACAGTTTTTTAAGTTTTAAAATATTTAACATTACTTTCTGACTTTAAGATTCATGCATTTGCAGATCTTACTATATCTTTAAATAATATTTATAATTTACTTTAAACAGCATCTTTTCTGTGATTTCATTTTATGCATTGTTGTACATAAACTATATTATAAGCAGCAGTTATATCTAATTATTCTGTTTCATATTAATATAGTATCACAAGTATATCTTAACTGTCTAATTCATTCATTTACTTTATTTATTCATCTATAAATAATATGCTATCAATATCTTATATTTATTTTAAATTCTGTCATGAGTGTTTCTTAAAACTTGCTTGTAAACAGTTTATTTTTATTAATAATAAATTTCTTTAATAATTTATAATTGCTAATCAATTCTTACAGTATAATATACATCAATACTGATGCTGTTGCAATTTCTTTGAATGAAATGAACATTGTATACTTTGTAAATTTATTTACTATAATTAATATGTTGTCAAATCTGACTTTTTATGCTGAGTTCTTGACTTTAATAACTTAATAATGAAGTTCATAATAACAGACTTTCAGAGTATACTTAATGCATTTAATTATGTTACTTTATTATAACACTTATCTCTCTGAATTTTATTGCATTGATATGAATTGTATCTTGTGATGTACTCAGTAATTTAATTGTGAAAATCATCTATGTTATATCTTTTTTATATAAAATCTTTCATTCATTTAACTTCTAGATGTTCACTAACTCAGCTGTTATAACATATTTTAATGAGTTTTTTATCTATTAAGAAAGTATTCTTCATTTTAAACATTGCTGCTAAATCTTTTATGAGAGTTTCTTGCTTATCTTTACACAAAATTTTAATATGAATCACTTTCACTTTTTTGTAATCTGAATATCTACTTAAAGTATTAGCTTCATCATTTTTCTTATTTTTCTTATAATGAATCTGAAATTTAAAGACTATTAACTGTTTTACTTAGTGAATCTGTTGCTAATTTAATTACTTTATCATTATGAAGTTTCTCAAATTCTTATAATCTGTAGAGATTTAAATAGACTTTTCTGTTTTTATAAAATAAGATCTTCAATTTTACAGTGCTTTCACTATTGTAAGAAATTCTTTATTATAAATCTTGTATCTTTTCTTAAATTCTGATAACTTTCTAAATTAATATATAATAAACTTTTTCTACTTGTCTTCAATCTAATATAGATATACATTTACTGTGAAATTTAAAGTGTTAATTTTCAGTATCTTTTCATATGCTGAGTTGAGTATTTACAGATATGCTGTTTCACTAAGACTTTTCTTTAATATATAGAATATATTCTTCTGTTTTTTATTTCAATGTTATCTCTCATTCTTGTATATTAAATGTGTAAGAGATTTCACAATCTTTATATAGTTAGACATAAACTTTCAATAATAATTTATTAAATCTAAAAAAACTTATACTTTCTTAATCTTTCTTAACATCAATCAGTTTTTGACTACTTCTGTTTTCTTAAAGTTTTTCTTAATTTATTTAAATTGTATAACATATTTCAGAAATTCAATCTTCTTAATTTTAAATCTGCTTTTTAACTTTTTTATATACAGCACTCTTTCATTAAGCTTTGCTAAAATTTTGTGCACATGCTTGTAATGCATTTTAAGATTATTTAAGTATATCAGAATATTATTAAAATATATAATGATAAAATTATTAAGATACTCTCTTAATATATCATTAAAGATAACTGAGACATTCTTGAGCTTAAATAACATAATGATGTATTTATAATGTTTATATTTTATTTAAAATGCTGTTTTTCATTCTTTATTCTTCTTTATGCATACATAGTAATACACTTTCTTCAAATTTAAACTCATAAACTATTTAACTTTTTCTAGTTTATTTTGCAACTCTTTTATTAATGATAAAGAATAACTGTCTTGATGTATTATTTTGTTAAGTTATTTATAGTCAACATATAATTACTTGATGTCATTCTTCTTTGATATAAAAAGTATTAAATAATCAACTGATGACTTTAATGATTTAATGAATTTTTTCTTTAAATTTTTAATAAGATAGTTTTAAACTTTCTTTAGCTAATCTTTACTCATTAAATATAGAGACATTTACTTTAATTGCTTATCATCTATAAGTAATATTTTATAATCTTAAGACTTATACTTTAATAAGTTCTTTTCTGATTGTTTAAAGATCTTATATACATTTTTTGTTATATACAATTTTTTATTGATTCAGTCAATTCAAAGATTCTTTTTATGTAATCAAAGCATTTCTAATATAACATCATACTTAACTGACTTAAAAACATTCAGTGTCAACTTCTGTAAATTATTTAGTATTATAATTTCAATATAAATCTCTTCACAAATTCATTTAAATTCTCTGTTGATCATATATACTTAAGTAAGCTTTAACACTCTTTATAATGTTAATTCTAGTCATTCAATCACTTATTGCAATATAAAGTTATTGATTACTTCTGAATTTACTATTGCTTGAAGTTGTCTCTTCAGTGATATCTTAATATTAACTTATATCTTATAATTATTGTTATTATCAATTCATTAAGACATTAAAAGCTTCTTATTCTCTAATCTTATTAAAGAAGCTTAAGATTTTTTAACTTTTTAAAGCTCTTTACTTTTATTGAAGCTCATAAAGCTCAGTTCTTGCTTTAAAGTTTGTTGAACTCTTTTTAAGATTTATTAAACTAATCTTTAAATTTAATAAATGTTCTTTATAGTTCTTTAAACTTTGTTAGCATTTTGCTGAAGTTTCTTTACAGCTTTATAAATCATTTAAGTTTCTTGCTAAACATTATTAATTACACATACTTATCTAATTCTTTCTAAATATATCACTCTGAGTACAGTTATGCTTTATATTGATTACAATCTTGTTAAATTAAGTTTTAAAGTGCTTTCACTCTGTACAGAAACTTAAATGACATATAATTTTCTGTAAACATTCAATGTTTTCTGTTAAACATTGTTTAATTTAATAATAAGTGAATCTTAATCTTATAACTTAGCTTAAATTCTTCTAGCATTTCTTGTTGCTTTTAAAAATCATTAACTATCTTTTATAAGTAACACTATTCTTACTTTATTTCTTATTGCTGATTTTTAAGTGTCTATTGTTGCATCTTAATGTGTATGTTCTTAAGATACTTATACTAATTCTTAAGTCTTATGTTAACTTTTCAGTTGTTAATATTCTCTGAGTTCACATTTAAATTCAGATATATTTTAATATCTTTATTAAGTTTTTTTATTTGCATTTTATAAGTATCAGTTTCTTCAATCTCATCAGTATTATCTTTAACAACTTTTTCTAAAATAGCTAATTCTTTCAATTCACTCATCATAATATAATTATTTTAATCTTTTTTTAATTACTATAATCATCATCTGACTCTGTCTTTACTGCTTATATAAACAAAACAGTTATTATCATAGCAAACTATTTAACTTAAACAGTTATGCATTATCATTATATCTGTTGCTGCAACTTCTTTTTTCTGTTATTAAGATTTCTTGTAATCTTTGACAAGATGTTTAGATTTATCACAGTTATAATATTTATAAGCTTCTTCTCATTAAAAGTAAAACTTATAAAGCTTACTCTTTCATTATTCTTGTTTCACTGATCTAGTTTTTAACTTTTAATTATACTTTTTAATATTATTAAGATTCATTGAGTTTTCTTACATTCTAATGATAAATTATTGTTTTTATATTTTTAAAGCTATATAAGATTCTATCTTCTTCATTCATCATTTTTATTGTCAATTATCAATATTAATAAAAATATCTATTATCTTTTAAAGTTCTTTAAAGAAGTCTCATCACACTATTTTATTCTTAATAGACTTACTCAATCTTTAATAGTATTGTAGTACTAAAACATCATTGTTTTAGTCAATTAAAATTATGATGCATTGAAACTTCACTAAGTACTTAACTGCTAACTTATTTATCTTTAATGTATAAAGTTATTGTTTTGCTGCTCTTTTCTCATCAATTATTTTCAAAATCTTTTAAAGTTCTTTTTTAAACTTCTTGAAGTCATTAAAGATCAATTCTTTGTTAACTTTGTGTTTTCTTGATGATTTATTTAAAAATTTATGCAGTTTAAAATTAACTCAGTTAAATGCTGCATTCTTAAGATGAATTACTGTGTATAAATTTTTATTTATATTGAAGTTAACTTCTTCTGATTGAAATCTATATATAAATTAAGTTTTGTTAAGAAGCTTTATAACTTTTTATATTCTTCATTAAATGCATTTAACATCAGTATCTTTAATATATTATTATTTGTTCTATTAACTCCCTATTCAGTCCCTATCTAGGTCTATGAGGGCGAAGCGCCTTTGCAAAGGAAAAACCCAAATGGAAAACCTTAGTCCCGCCCCGCAGGCGTGTTGCCGTTGCCTCCCGGGTGCGTCGATGGCCTATAAGCTGTCTGCCTCTTGAACATTTGCTTCCGCTGATCAGCGGGTGATCTCTCTTGGTTCCTTGAACCCCCTGGTTCATTGAACCTA
>JAABUY010001946.1_pt1 | contig 25848 bp, 36 predicted proteins | sample 5560271 | NCBI WGS metagenome assembly JAABUY01 (sample SAMN10711886, study PRJNA513374) | rock metagenome | isolation source: Antarctica rocks | place: Antarctica: Victoria Land, University Valley | reverse complement strand
GGACTATTCGTGCACTGGCAGAGCGCGCCGCCACGAGAGGGTCGGCCTGTAAGAGCCGTATGACGGGAGACTGTCACGTACGGTTCTGTGAGCGCCGGGGGGTGAGATTCCCCCCGGCTACTCGACTTCGTCCACCCTGACGACGAGCAGGGTCTGAAGGTTCTGCTCGACCACCTGAGCCCCGAAAATCGCCGGCTGCGGTTCTTCACCGCCGCCTGCGATCTCGCCGGAGCAGCTCGAGACGCCGCGCACGCGGATGGCCAGCGACACATTGGGCTGATCGCCACCGACGGCGAAGACGAGGTTCTCGGTCACGCGATGGCCCGTCAGAGCGGCGCAGCCGACGCTGAGGTCGCGGTCGAGGTAGCGGACGCCGTTCACGGGCTCGGTCTGGGCACTCAGCTGCTCATCGAGCTCGTCCGGCTCGCCAGCCAACACGGGATCCGGCGGGGTATTGAGTTAGCGGGTTGAGCAGGGGTTATGTAGCCCGCCGCGAAGTTTGGTGGCGGTGGTTGGCGTCGCCGCTAGGAGTGTCGAGGTTCTCCCTGCTGAGCCGGTGGATGAGCTTGGGCGGTTGGCTGCGCGGTGCTCGGGGTTGTCGGCTGAGAACGAGCAGCTGTGGGCCGAGGTGACCCGTTTGGTGGGGGAGAACGGGCGGTTGCGGGTGCGGGTTGGGAAGCTGGAGGGTCAGCTGGAGGAGGCGCGGCGGGCGGGGAAGCGTCAGGCGGCGCCGTTCTCGCGTGGGGAACCGATGTCGCGGCCGGGCCGGCCGGGGCGTCGCTGTGGGGAGGATCATGGCAGGCATGGTCATCGCGAGCCGCCCGAGGAGGTGGATGAGAGACTCGACGCGCTGTTGGTTGACCGGTGCGAATGTGGTGGGGAGATCGAGCACGAGCGCAGCGAGTTTCAGTATCAGGACGAGCTTCCCGAGCCTCGACCGGTCCGCCGGCGGTTTCGTGTGCATATCGGCAAGTGTCGTTGCTGCGGGCGTCGGCATCAGGGCCGTCACCCGTTTCAGACCTCGGATGCGTTGGGGGCCGCGGGCTCGATGCTCGGCCCGCGCGCGGTCGCTTTGGCGACGGAGCTGAACAAGGAGCTGGGCCTCTCGCCGCAGAAGACCGCCAAGGCGCTGGCCAGGTTCGGGATCCGGGTGACCGCCAGCGGGGTGGTGGGGGCCATCGCCCGCCAGGCGCGGGCGCTTGAGCCCACGTATGAGGCGCTGATCGAGGGGGTCCGTTCAAGCCCGGCGGTCGCGCCGGATGAGACCGGCTGGAGGATCGGCGGTCACAAAGCGTGGCTGTGGGCGTTCGCCGGCGAGAACGTGACGGTGTATCTGATCGCCCCCGGCCGCGGCTACGAGCACGCAGTCCAGATCCTCGGGGAGGACTTCTCTGGGGTGCTTGAGCGTGACGGATGGGCGCCGTATCGGCGGTTTGCCCACGCCAAGCACCAAACCTGCCATGCCCACCTGCTCAGGCGGACCGGCGAGCTGATCGCTGACTCCGTGGCGGGCCAGGCGCGCGTCCCGCACGCCGCCCGCAGGATCCTCAAGGACGCCCTCGCGCTGCGCGATCAGCGCGACCAGGACGTGATCGACTCAGACGAGTTCGGCCTGAAGGTCACAGACCTCAACCAGCGGACCGACAAGCTGCTCACCACCCGGGCCACGCATGAGCCCAACCGCCGGCTGCTTCTGCATCTCACCAACGAGCGCGAGCACATGTTCACGTTCCTGACCGAGCCCGGCGTGCAAGCAACGAACTGGCGAGCCGAGCAGGCGCTACGCCCGGCGATCATCAACCGCAAGAGCTGGGGCGGGAACCGCACCCCCAACGGCGCGCGCACCCAGCAGATCACGATCAGCGTGATCCGCACCGCCCGCCAACAGAACATCGACCCCGTCGAGCTGATGGCCAGCGCACAACGCTCCAGGGCACCCGCCGTCAGCGAACTGATCACCCTCCCCGCGCGCGCCTCGCCAACCAGCCTGGCCGCCTAAAGGCGATGCCCGAACCGACCCCGCGAGCGCTGCCCGAGATCGGCTACCGCATCGTCTGCTACGAGATCGAAGGCGACCAGCAGACCAAGATCCTCGACGCCACCGCCCGAGGGTTCATCGCCCTCACCGGCACGATCGCCGACGACGGCACAATGCACGGCGAGGGCACCCACGCCGGACCACTCACGCTCCAACGACGACTCGCCCGCCTGATCGCCGACGACGAGCAACTCGCCAGCTGACTACACCCAACGGCCTCAGACCCGGTAACTCAATACCCGGCGGGTAGTGGCGGAGGTGCTGCCCGAGAATCGCGAGATGCTCGCCGTCTTTCGTGACGGCTTCGGGGCCAGCGAGCGGCTCGTCGACGGATGCGTCTCGGTCTCCTTCGACAGTGGCGCCTGGCGGAGCGCCGCGGTTCGCTTCCCGATCGTGGGGGCGCCGGGCAGGAGGGGCCGCATGCGCGCTGAATCGACGCGAAACCCAGATGAGGGAGCGCTGGGCGCCCAGCGGTTGCGCCACCTGGTGTCGGTCGGACGCTCACTCGTGTCAGAGCTGCAGCTCGACGTCGTGCTCGACCGCATCCTTGCTGGAGCATGCGAGGTGACGGGTGCGCGCTACGCCGCTGTCGGGGTGCTCGACGAGGGCCGCCACGAGCTCGCGCGGTTCGTCAGCCGCGGCTCGACGGCGAGACTGCTCGCGCGCTCGGCAATCTTCCCGGTGGCCGTGGAATCCTGGACGCTCTCATCGCCGACCCCAGGGCGCTTCGCCTCCACGACGTCGGGCGCGACGCCCGCTTCCCCGGATTCCCTGCCGGGCACGCCTTCCTCGGTGTGCCCATCCTGGTGTTTTCACTGGCCCGCCCGCTGGTGGAGGCCCGCAGCGTGCTCGTTCTGCTCAAGGACGGCGATGATCTGGTGGTCGCGGCAGACAACGCCAGCGTGGCTTACGACCGTTCGGTGCGTCTGCCGATCGCCGGGTCGACGTCGGGGAGGTGCTCCGGACCGGTGTCCCACGGTGGGTCGAGCGGGTCGAGGAGCAGATGTTCTACGGACGCAGAATGTGGGCGGCAGCCGATGGGCACGTGGCCGCGACGCACGAGGATATCGGGGTCACCAACGCAGCGAGGAAGTAGGATCACCTCATGATCGGCGACCCGGCGCCGGCAGACCCAGGTTCGCATCCGCCGCTCGACGTCGGGCAGGCCGCAGGCGTGGAGACGGCCTTGACGAACGCGGTCCCGGCGTGATTCTCGTGTGCTTCGATGGCTCGGCCGACGCCGAGGCGGCCGTTGATCGGGCGGCGAGCTGATGCCGGGGGCCCAGGCGACGGTCCGACCGTGTGGGAGCCGTTCATCGACGTCATGGCTCGCAGCGGGGGGCTCACGTGGTCCGGAGGATTCATGCCCGAGGTGGATCAGATCGACAAGGCCAGCCGCGATCGCGCCGGTGAGCTGGCCCAGCAGGGCGTTGACCGCGCGCGAGGTGCCGGGCTTGCCGCGAGTCCGTTGGTGGGGGAGCGATCGATCAGCCTCACGGCAGCGATCCTCTCCGCCGCGGTTGAGGTGGAGGCCGAGGCGATCGGGCTCGGCAGCCGCGGACTCACGGGCGTGAAATCCGTCCTGCTCGGCAGCGTCTCGCATGCGGTGCTCCAGCACGCTGATCGCCCTGTGCTCGTGGTTCCCTCAGCGGAGGTCGCCGAGGCTCGGAGCCGACCCACTCGGAGCACATGACCTCTCCCGGCCCGCTCAGCGATCACGAGCTTTGCCGCCTGCATGCGTACTGGCGGGCGGCGAACTACCTGTCGGTCGGTCAGATCTACCTGCTCGACAACCCGCTGCTGCGTGAGCCGCTGCGGCCGGAGCACATCAAGCCGCGCCTGATGGGCCATTGGGGTACCACCCCCGGCCTGAACTTCGTCTACGTCCACCTGAATCGGCTCATCCGGGAGCGCGGTATCGACGCGATCTATGTCACGGGCCCCGGTCACGGCGGCCCGGGCCTGGTGGCCAACACCTACCTGGAGGGCACCTACAGCGAGGTCTATCCGCACGTCGCGCGCGACGAGGACGGCCTGCGACGGCTCTTCCGCCAGTTCTCGTTCCCGGGCGGCATCCCGAGCCACGTCGCTCCCCAGACGCCAGGCTCGATCCACGAGGGTGGCGAGCTTGGCTACGCGCTCGCCCACGCCTACGGCGCCGCGTTCGACAACCCCGGGCTGCTGGTCGCCTGCGTGATTGGCGATGGGGAGGCTGAGACCGGCCCACTCGCTGCCAGCTGGCACTCCAACAAGCTCCTGAACCCCGCGCGGGACGGCGCTGTGCTGCCGATCCTGCACCTCAACGGCTACAAGATCGCCAACCCAACGCTGCTGGCCCGCATCCCGGAGGGCGAGCTGCGCTCGCTGCTGGAGGGCTACGGTCACGCCCCGCGCTTTGTCAGTGGCAGTGACCCAGACGAGATGCACCAGCTCATGGCCGCCACGCTCGACGAGATCGCCGACGACATCGCCGAGATCCAGCAGGCGGCCCGTCAACACGGCGCGCGCGAGCGGCCGCCGTGGCCGATGATCGTGCTCCGTACCCCCAAAGGCTGACGGGACCGAAGGAGGTGGACGGCCTGCCCGCCGAGGGTTCGTTTCGCTCTCATCAGGTGCCCCTGTCCCATGTGCGCGACGACCCCAGTCACCTGGCCCAGCTCGAGGCGTGGCTGGGCTCTTATGAGCCCGGCGAGCTCTTTGACCAGCGGGGCGCGCTGCGGTCCGAGTTGGCGGAGCTGGCTCCGCGCGGCGAGCGGCGGATGGGCGCCAATCCGCATGCCAACGGTGGACTGCTGCTGCGCGACCTCGAGCTGCCTGACTTCCGCGACTACGCGGTCGAGGTCCCCGGTCCGGCGCGGCGCTCCAGCGAGGCGACGCGCGTGCTCGGTACCTTCCTGCGCGATGTCTTCGCGCTCAATGCGGCGCAGGCCAACTTCCGCCTCTTCGGTCCCGACGAAACGGCGTCCAACCGCCTCGGCGCCGTGTTTGAGGCCACCGAGCGGGCGTGGGAGGCCGAGACGCGTTCGGGCGATGACCACCTCGACCCGGACGGGCGGGTCATGGAGGTGCTCAGCGAGCACCTCTGCCAGGGCTGGCTGGAGGGCTACCTGCTCACCGGCCGCCACGGTCTGTTCAACTGCTACGAGGCCTTTATCCACATCGTTGATTCGATGCTCAATCAGCACGCCAAGTGGCTGAAGGTGACGGCGGACATCCCCTGGCGGCGGCCCATCGCCTCCCTGAACTATCTGCTGTCCTCCCACGTGTGGCGCCAGGACCACAACGGCTTCTCCCACCAGGACCCCGGCTTCATCGACCACGTAGTCAACAAGAAGGCATCGATCGTGCGCGTTTACCTGCCGCCCGACGCAAACTGCCTGCTGTCCGTCGCCGACCACTGCCTGCGCAGTCGCCAGTACGTCAACGTCATCGTCGCCGGCAAGCAGCCCACGCTCGACTACCTGACCGCCGACGAGGCGATCGCCCACTGCGCCCGCGGCGTGGGTATCTGGGAGTGGGCAAGCAGCGACGACGGCGAGGAGCCCGACGTCGTACTCGCCTGTGCCGGCGACGTGCCCACCCTGGAGACGGTCTCCGCCGCAGCGCTGCTGCGCGAGCACCTGCCCCACCTGCGCGTACGCGTGGTCAACGTCGTCGATCTCATGCGCCTCGAGCCCGACTCCGAGCACCCCCACGGTCTCTCCGAGACGGAGTTCGACGCCCTCTTCACCACTCGCCGGCCAGTGATCTTCGCCTATCACGGCTACCCGACGCTGATTCACCGCCTCACCTACCGGCGAACCAACCACGCCAACATCCATGTCCGCGGCTACAAGGAGGAGGGCACGACCACCACGCCATTTGACATGGTCATGCTCAACGACCTGGATCGCTTCCACCTGGTCATGGACGTGCTCGACCGCGTCCCCGGGCTCGACGACCGCGCCGCCCACCTGCGCCAGCACATGGTCGACGAGCGCCTGCGCCACCGCACCTACACCCGCGAGGTCGGTGAGGACCCGCCCGACGTGCGCGACTGGACCTGGCCCGGCGACCGCGACAGCGACGCGGGGACTTCCGCTTAGCCGAAGAAGATCTCGGCCGTGGCGTAGAGCTCGGCGTCCAGCAGCTTTGGCGTTGCCAGCGCGTCGGTCAGCGGTATCCGCTCCACCGCGGTTCCACGCAGGGCGACCATCGTTCCCGTGGCGCCATCGTGCACAGCGCGTGCGGCGGCCACGCCGAACCGCGTGGCGAGCACCCGGTCGTAGGCGGTGGGAGTGCCGCCCCGTTGGACGTGGCCGAGGATGGTCATGCGTGTCTCGTATCCGGTGCGTGCCTCGATCTCGCGCTCGAGCTGGACGGCCACCCCACCCAGGCGCTCGTGGCCGAAGGCATCGACTGCGTCGCTGCCCGAGGTGGCCAGCGCTTCGTCACGGGCCCGCGCTCCTTCGGAGACGACCACGATGGAGAAGGTCCGGCCCGTCGCGTGGCGGCTGTTGAGCATCGCGCACACCTCGTCGATATCAAACGGCCGCTCCGGGACGAGGATCACGTCGGCCCCGCCGGCGATTCCGGCGTAGGCGGCGATCCAGCCCGCGTGGCGTCCCATGACCTCCACGACCATCACCCGGTTGTGCGACTCGGCCGTGGTATGCAAGCGATCGATGGCGTCGGTGGCGATCTGCACCGCGGTGTGAAAGCCGAACGTCACGTCGGTCCCAGCCAGGTCGTTGTCGATCGTCTTGGGAACGCCGACCACCGCCACCCCGTCGGCGCTCAGGCGCCCGGCCACGCCGAGCGTGTCCTCCCCGCCGATGGCGACCAGCGCGTCGACGCCGTGACGGACCATGCTCGCTCGCACCGCCGCCGTGCCGTCGGCGCCGTCGCCGTACGGGTTGGTGCGCGAGGAGCCGAGGATTGTGCCTCCGCGGTGCAGGATGCCCTTGGTCGACTCCAGGGTGAGGGGGTCGCCATCGCCGGCCAGCACTCCGGCCCATCCGTGGTGGAAGCCGACGAGATCGTGGCCGTCGCGCGTGGCCGTCCGCACCACCGCGCGGATGACCGCGTTCAGGCCCGGGCAGTCGCCGCCGCCGGTGAGGACACCGAGTCTCGCCATAGCCGCCATGGTGTCAGGCGGCGCGTTCGGGTGTCTGCGCCACGGGCTTTTCGCCGCTGCCGTGCGGGTTTTCCGCCACCTTGAGCGTCGGGGGCGCGCTAGAGTCATTGTGTCGCTTAACCGCGGCGTGTCGGGGTGCTCGGCGCCGGAGGACCCCGGCGAGAAAGGGCCGTCATGATCGTTCTCGATGTGATTGGTGTGCTCATCGCCGTTGTGCTGCTGGGTTTGGCCGCGAGCGTGCGGATTCTCAAGCAGTACGAGCGTGGAGTGCAGTTTCGCTTGGGTCGCGTCAAGGGCGGGGCTCGTGGGCCCGGCCTGATCTTCATCTTCCCGTTGGTTGATCGCGTTCACCGGGTCTCGCTGCGGATCGTCACGATGCCCATCCAGTCGCAGGGCATCATCACCAAGGACAACGTCAGCGTCGATTCCGCGTGGATGACGCCGTCCGCTCGGTCATCGCGATCGAGAACGTGTACGCGGCCATCGACCAGATCGCCCAGACCACCCTACGGGCCGTCGTGGGGCGCCACAGCCTCGACGAGACGCTCTCAGAGACCGACAAGATCAACCAGAACATCCGCGAGATCCTCGACGTCCAGACCGAGGAATGGGGCGTCAAGGTCACCGTCGTTGAGCTCAAGGACATCCAGTTGCCTGACAGCATGCAGCGAGCCATGGCCCGCCAGGCCGAGGCCGAGCGCGAGAAGCGCGCAAAGATCATCGCCGCCCAGGGCGAAGCGCTCGCCGCCGGCGAGCTGGGGCGCGCCTCTGACGTGATGATGGCCCACCCCCTGGCGCTGCAGCTGCGCAACCTCCAGACCATGGTCGAGATCGGAGTCGATAAGAACTCCACCATCATGTTCCCGGCGCCGCTGATGAGCACGATCGGCGAGGTCGGCGCCTTTTTGAGTCGCGAGGCGATGGCCGCACACCCCGACCCGGCCCCGACGCCCGACCCCGCCCCGGTGGTTGGCGAGCCCAAGCCGGCGGCCAGCCCGCTGCCGGCCAACGGCCTGCCCGTCCCGGGCCAAGTCCCCGAAGGTTGACCGTGCTGCGGGCTGCTGGCCAGCCCGCCCGCTGGATGCGTCGTGGTCGCGCGCTTATCTGCGGTGGCGCCGGTGGCGCTTGGTGTGGACGCGCTGGCGCCGTCTGGTCTGCGTGAACCCGCGGTAGCGCCGGGTGCTGGTGATCGTGATCCGGCGGCTGGTGCGTGCCTTGACGATCACCGTGTAGGTGCCGGCTGGGAGATGCCCGAGATCTAAGCGGCGTAGGTCGTGGCCGTGGCGGCTGGTCACGCGGCGGCCGTTGATGTAGATCGTCGCGATGACGACGCGCCCGCGTCTGCGGTAGGGGAGAGGGACGATGAAGTGGCGGTGGTCACGGCATGCGTTGACTGCGGCCGGGCCCCGGGGGCGTTGTTGCCCGGCCACACGCTCGGATCAACGCGCAGCGCGTAGAACCCGCTGACGCCATCCGAGTACCAGATCTCGTGCCGCTCGGGCACGAAGGCGGGCTGGGACATCGCGTACTTCGTCGCGCCGCCCAACCCCACCCCCGAGAACGGGTTCATGGCCAGCGACTAGGCGATCTCCTTCGGGGCCGTCACGTCGCTGATGTCGAACGCGCGCAGACCCGAGGCGATGAACGAGCACGCGACGATCTTCGGGTCGACGCGGTGGGGATGTTGCAGTAGTGCGCCGCGTAGCCCTGCGCCGGGTTGTTCGTGCCGGGGTCGCCGGCGGCCGCGCGGGGGTCGGCGGGCTCATCGACCTGCAGACCGGATGCGCCGGGTCGGCCATGTCGAGCACGGCGACGCCCAGCGACGGGCCCGACGGCCTTATCGCGTTGAGCGGGAACAGCAGCGCCGTGTCATAGAACGCGCACTCGTGGCCCTGCTGGTCTGAGTAGCGCAAGACCTTGAAGCCGCCCGAGCTGCCCTGGTGGCTGATCTGCGTCACGTTGCACGCGCGCCTGAGCGCCGGCGATCGCCGGACGCCTCGCGTTCCCTCGTAGCTCGGCCGACACGGTGGTGCCTGGCGGTGGACCGCTGGCCCGACCGAGAGCGGGCTTGTGGGCGTCTGTCGTGCGATGATCGAGAAATGCCGCTCAATCACGTCGCGTTGACGGTGAGCGATCGGGAACGGTCCTCGGTGTTCTACGCCCGACACTTTGGCCTCGCAGAGCGGGTCCACGACGACGCGCACCTCCTGATTCTTGGCTCGCCTGACGGCTCGCTGCTGGCGCTGAGCGAGGGCCCGGTACCGGCCGAGCTGCCCCGTACGAATCACTTCGGCTTTCAGGTTTCGGACGCCGAGGACGTCCGAACTGCGCGTGAGCGGCTGCGCGAGGCGGGCGTGGCCGAGACCGAATGGCAAGACGACCAAGGTTTCGTCCGCGTCCAGGTCACGGACCCGGACGGCTACCGCGTCGAGCTGTTTGCGTTCTGACGGCCCGGCGGACTACGGCATGCCTGCGTCGCCCACCGCGGCCGCCCGCCTCGCGCTGGACGTCCTTCCTGGCCGACCCGAGGGAAGAGAAGCCGCGCATCCTCTCCGAGCAAGGCAACCCCGCCCACCGCCTCCGGGTTGAGCACAACCGGGACACGCTGCTGGTGCATCTCAGTGACGAGGATGGCAAGGGATGGACCGTCCTGGCCGTCGATCGCGGGACCCGGCGCTGCAAAGTGGCCCACGCTGGCCGACAGCTCGACGCCGCCGAAGAGGCGTATTCGCGGCTCTACGGCGACCCCTGAGCCGCCCCCGCTCGGAGTGCTTGAGGACGACCGACACTCTGCTCCCCGCGCGACCAAGCGTGGACGTCAAACTGAGGTACGCGGGCTTGCCGCGTAGTCTCGCCTGATGCAAGACGAGACGATCATCTCCGAGTTCACTCAGCAGGCTGAGGCGTTCAACCGGAGTTCCGTTGCCCGGGCGGCGGAGACGCTTGATGAGCTCGTGCGCCTCGCCGCGCCGCAGGCCAGCGAGCGGTGGCTGGAGGCCGCGTGTGGGCCTGGGCTAGTGAGCCGCAAGCTCGCTCCGTGCGTGCGCGAGGTGCACGGCGTGGACATGACGCCGGCGATGATCGAGCTGGCTCGCCGCGAGGCCAAGCGGGCCGGGCTGAGCAACGCGACGTTCGCCGTGGGTGATGCTACCGCTCTGGACTTGGCCACGGCCAGCGTGGACGGCGCTATCGCTCGCTTCACCATTCATCACGTGCCCGTGCCCATTCGCCTCTTCGAGGAGCTCGCTCGCGTGGTGCGCCCGGGTGGGCGCATCATCTTGGCCGACCACGGCGCCGACGCCGACGCCGACACCGCGGCGTGGTCGCAGGAGATCGAACGGCTCCGTGATCCTTCCCACTGGGCATGCCTGCCGCGCACGCGGTTGCGAGCGCTGGGCGAGCGGGCGGGGCTTGAGCTGGAGAAGGAAGAGCTCTTTCCGCTGGTGCTGGACTTTGAGGACTGGTTGCAGCGCGGCTCAGGCGGCGCCGGTGCTCGTCCAGTGATCGAGCGGGCGCTGGCCGAGCGCCCGGAGAAAGCGGAGTGCTTCAGGGTCATCGAGCGCGAGGGTGGCCGGGTGCTCGAACTTCAGATGTGGCTGACGAGCTGGCGACGGTGATGGACAGCGCGCATGACGGCGAGTAGGAGGATGGCAACGCGACAAGGTCGCCGCCGCTCCTCGCCAGTGGTGCTGGGCGCCCCCGCTCGGGCCGCCGCGTAGAGTCAGCCGGATGGACGACGAGGCGATCTGCGCGCTGGTGACCCGGCTGTCCCGGCCGCATCCCTCGGGAGGCCTGGTGATCGAGCGCGCTGCGATCCTGGCTGAGGGCGCAGACTTCAAGGCGGTTCTGGCGTGGATCGACGCTCACGAGGGCCGGCCGGAGTCGGCTGTGGCTCCGGTCGCCGGCGGCGGCTTGCATGGCAATCGGATGCAACGCGGCTCTGCGCCGGCGCCGGGGGTAGCGCTGCGCTACGTGTTCCCGCCGAACGCTCTGTCTGGCTAGCGGCACTCAGGCGGGCCGCACGTCGCCCGCCAGTTTGGGAGGATCCGTATGTGCACGATGCTGTTGCGGGCTTTCGAGCCGCGTCCGAGGCGAATGACATCGACGCGCTCATGGCGACGATCGCCCCCGACGCCGAGCTGGTCTCCCCGATCTCCGGTCGGATGGTGTTTCGCGGCAGCGATGATGTCCGCGTCCTGCTGACCGCGGTCTACGGCACCCTTACTTCAGTCCGGTGGCGCCAGGAAGTCGGCGAGAGCACGGTCCGGGTAGTCACCGGCGATGCCGTCGTCGGGCCGCTCACGCTCGGAGACGCGATGGTCCTGGAACTCAATGGGGACGGGCAGGTACGAGTGATCAGGCCCCACCTACGTCCCTGGCTTGGCCTCACCCTGCTCGCCCTCAGGCTCGCGCCGAGAGTCGGCCGCCACCCCGGGGTTGTATGGCGCGCGCTGCGACGGGCTTGACCACTGATCCGGGTTATTCAATGACCAGCGAGTTGGAGTCGATCCCTAATGTCGGGCCAGCCGTGGCGGCCAAGCTCGAGCGCGTCGGCATCTCGCGCCTGGACGACCTCCATGGGCGCGACCCTGATGAACTGTTCGAGCGGCTGTGCGCGCTCGACGGGCAACGGCACGATCCATGTCTGCTCGACACCTTCGCCGCAGTGGTGTCCTACGCTGATGGTGGCTCGGCGCGCCCATGGTGGGAGTTCAGCCGTGAGCGCAAGGCTCGGGCCGGTGGTTGATCAGTCCGGGCCCAGGGCTCGGTGCTTGAAGTCGACTCTAGCCGGCGGGGATGCGCTCGTCAAAGCGCGGTAGGCCATCGTCGGGGATCGGCTCCCACGCGGCGGCATAGGCCACGAACTGGCGCGCGGCGGGCCGGATGCCCGGGTCGCTGTCGAAGGCGCCGAGCCGCACGGTGATGAAGTCGCGGTCCTTGGGGTTCTCCCCATAGAGCGCCGATCCGCAGCGGCCGCAGAAGACCTTCTCGTAGCCATCCGGCGGCATCCAACGGCGTAGTGCCTCCTCGCCCTCGGTGACGTGGAAGGAGCCGGGCACGACTCGGCCCGAAGCCTGTGAGGCCGTCCCCGTCCGTCGCTGGCAGCGGGTGCAGTGGCAGTAGGCGGCCGCCTCGAGCGGGGCGTCGATCCGGAAGCGGACCACGCCGCAGCCGCAGCCGCCTTCTAAGGGAAGCTCGACCTCGGGGGCCACGACCCGGAGGATACCCAGGGCGCGCGGCATACCCTGAGCACGCGCGGCCGGACCTCGCCGATGGGGTCTGCGCATCCGCGTCCGCTTGTTCTCGTGGGAGCTTCGCTGGTGGTCGACTGTGGCCTAGCTCTATGCGGCCCTCGTCGGCCGCGCGACGCCCGAGCAGTCGGTCGCGGGCCGCGTCGTCGCGGTCCTCGGCGCTCTTGACCAATGTGCGCCGGTCCGCGTCGCTGCCGCCGCACTCGAGCGGGCCGGCGTGCGGATCGTCACGCTACGCCGGCCAGCACGGCGTCCATACTGCTGGCGGCGCGTGACGCTTGGTCAGCTGACCGAGGTGTAGACGATCATCACAGCGCCGAAGAGGATGCAGTAGATCCCGAAGGGAATCAGGTTCCTTGTCTTGAAGTAGCGCAGCAGGTAGTGGACCGACAGGATCCCCGCCACCGCCGCGCACGCGGCGGCCACGACGGCCTGGCCGCGGATGCCGTTACCCAGCGGGCCGGTCAGGTCTGAGAGCTTGAAGATGCCGGCGGCCAGGATGATCGGCGTGGCGAGCAGGAAGGAGTACCGGGCGGCGTCCTCATTGTCCAGGCCGCGAAGCAGTCCGGCGCTCATGACCATGCCGTCGCGGCTGACTCCCGGGATCAGGCCCCCGGACGGGGCCAGGCCCAGGACTCCGGCCTCGCGGAACTCGAGAGTGTCCAAACGCCGGAAGCCCTCGGCGGCCGCGCCCTGGCGCAGCGCTACTGCCCGTACCTCCGCGCGACGTCGCAGCCGCTCGGCCGAGATCAGGATCCCGCCGTTGACCACCAGGAAGATCGCCGCACTGATCGGCTTGGCCAGCGCCACCCGGATCGGATGCTCCAGGGCCAAGCCCAGGATGCCGGTCGGGATGCTGGCGGAGATGATCAGCCACGCGAGGCGCTCTGTGGGCGTGCTGATCCGCCGCTTGCCCAGCGTCGAAAACAAGGCAGTGATGATCTTGATCCAGTCGCGCCAGAAGTAGATCAGCAGCCCGAGGGCGCTGCCGACGTGGAGCATCACCACGAGGGCCAGCCAGGGGGACTCCGGTCGCGACTGGAACCTGACCAGCGTATCCAGCCGAACAGGCTCGGAAACAGCACGGTGTGGCCCAGGCTGGAAACCGGGAACAGCTCGGTGACGCCCTGCAGCAGACCAAGCGCGACGGCCTGAAACCAGCTGATGGGGTGGACGGTGGCCAGCTGTGCCAGTGTGGTCGGAAAATGGCGAAGTGCATGTCGGGGGGTCACGCACCGGCGTTGGCAGCAGCGGCGGCCGCACAGAGTAGAGGGCGATCGGACATGTCTCGGTGGCGCCCATCCGCTGGACCCTCTCGCGCTCGCCCTCGTGGTGTGACCGACCGGCCGCTCAGTGCACGCGTCAGCCGCGGCCAGGTGGGAAGCCCACCTGGATCAGCGAGCCATCATCGACCCGCACCAGGGTGGGGACCACGCCGGTCCCCTTGGTGTGGCGCATGAGTTCGCTCTTCCAGGCCGGATCGACCGTCGCATCGCGCTCCTCGAAGGCCTCGCCGCTCTGCGAGAGGTGGTCTCGGGCCGCCGCGCAATAGGGGCAGCCAGGCTTGGTGTAGAGCAGGACGCTCACCGCCGCGATGCTACTGGTGGGTTGCAGCGGTCGCATTGGAACGGTCGCCTCACGCCGGCCGTGGCAATGCAAGGCGACTGCGGGGTGTCGCGGCCCCATGCGGCGGCCGGCTACCCGAGCAGGTAACGCGGTCCGGGCCCTTGGGATCCGGCCCGGTCGTCGGGGTTTGCCAGTTTGCAGCGGTCCAGTGATAGGCAGCCGCAGCCGATGCACTCCGTGAGGCCTGCGCGTAGCCGTTCGAGCTCGGCTATGCGCTTGTCGATTCGGGCGGTCCAGGACGCTGAGAGCTTGGCCCAGTCCGCCCGACGAGGGACGCGGTTCTCCGGGAGCTTGGTCAGTTCCTCCTCGACCTCGGCGAGGGTCAGTCCGACGCGTTGCGCGAAGACGATGAAGGCGATTCTACGGATCACCGACCGTTCGTAGGTTCGGTGACCCGCGGGCGTTCGGGCGGAGTGGATGAGCTGGCGCTCCTCGTAGAAGCGAAGCGCGGAGGTGGCCACGCCGCTGCGGTTTGCGACCTCACCGATGGTCAGGGACTGGTCCACGGGAGCAGTCAAGCGCAAGTCACCCTTGACTTCAAGCATACTTGAAGGGGCATGATGCTCACATGAGCATCGGCATCGTTACCGGAGCGTCCCGCGGGCTCGGCCTGGCACTGACCCGCGCGCTGGTCACCCGCGGCTGGACGGTCGTCGTTGACGCCCGGGACGTGGCGGCGCTGATGGAGGCGACGCAGGGCCTGGAACGTGTCGCCCCGGTCGCGGGCGACGTGACCGACGCCCTACACCGCGTCGAGCTCGTGGCGGCCGCGGGGGAGACGATCGATCTCGTCGTAAACAACGCGAGTGCGCTGGGCCCGAGTCCCCAACCGGCGCTTGCGGACTACCCGCTCGAGGAGCTCCGGCGGGTCTACGAGGTCAACCTGGTTGCTCCGCTGGCCCTGATCCAGGAGGCGCTCTCGAAGCTGAGCGCGAACGCAGCGATCCTCAACATCACCTCCGACGCCGCGGTCGAGCCCTACGCAAGGTGGGGCGGATACGGGTCCTCCAAGGCGGCCCTCGACCACATGACGGCGATTCTTGCGGCCGAGCATCCGAAGCTGCGGGTCTACGGCGTGGATCCGGGCGACATGCGGACGCAGATGCACCAGGACGCATTCCCGGGGGAGGACATCTCGGGCCGGCCGCCTCCCGAGGACAGCGTGCCGGGGCTGCTGGCCCTCATCGACGGATCGCTCCCGAGTGGGCGCTACCGGGCGAGCGAGCTCGCGCCGGAACGCGGGTGAGCGTCCTTACCTTTCCCGAGCTGGTGCCGGCGGCTGCGCCGGCGGAGGTGCGCGGCCGGACGCGGGCGGACGTGGCGCTGCTCGTCGCCACCCGCTCCGACGGTCTGCTTCGGACCGCCCGCTTCGAGGAGCTTTCGCGTTTCCTGCAGCCGGGCGACCTGCTCGTGGTCAACACCTCCGCGACCATTCCCGCCGCCGTGCCTGCTCGGGTGGGCAGCGTCGAGGTCCACGTGCACTTCTCGACCCCGCTCGGGACGGGCCGCTGGGTCGTCGAGCTGCGCACCGCGGACCTCCGGCCGCTCGAGTGCCCGCCAGTCGGGGCACAGCTCGAGCTGGCGGACCAGGGTCGCCTCACCCTCCTCGCGCCGTACCGCGGAAGCGATCGCCTGGGCGAGGCCGAGGTCGAGGTCCCGGGTGGGACGAACGCCTACCTCGCGCGTCATGGGGCGCCCATCCGCTACGGCGACCACGGACCCCGGTGGCCCCTCGACGCCTACCAGACCGTCTTCGCGCGGGAGCCCGGCAGCGCAGAGATGCCCAGTGCCGGACGGCCGTTCAGCCTTGAGCTCGTTACCGAGCTCGTGTCCCGCGGCGTTCTCGTCGCGCCAGTCACGCTCCACGCAGGCGTCTCCTCGCTCGAACAGCGCGAGGCGCCCTACCCCGAGCGCTACCAGGTCCCGGCCGAGACTGCGCGCCTCGTCAACGCCGTCCACGCGTGGAGGGGACGGGTCATCGCTGTCGGCACCACCGTTGTCCGTGCGCTTGAGACGGCGACGGCGTGCGACGGCACGGTCGGCCCGGGGGCGGGCTGGACAAGCCTCGTTATCACGCCCGACCGCGGCCTCCACGGCGTCGACGGGCTCATCACGGGCTGGCACGAACCGGAGTCCTCTCATCTCCTCATGCTCGAGGCCGCGGTCGGACCCGCGCTGCTTGAGCGCTCCTACGCCGAGGCCGCCGCGCTCGGCTTCGTCGGGCACGAGTTCGGCGACGCGCACCTCATTCTCCCGTAGAGGCGCGCACCGCCACGGGCTGAGCTGTGGGCCACGCTCGGGATCACGATCGCGGTAGGATCCGATCGCCGCGATGGGCGGCGAACCACTTGGCTTGCCGTTCCATCCGCGCGCGGGCTGAGGCGTTCGGTGAGACGCCGTAGACCGTCTGCGGGAAGTTCAGTCCTTCCTGGATCGTCCAGATCTCCTCGTGTGCGTTTGGGGCGAAGATCTGGGCGGGATCGCCGACGGCGACCCAGCCGATGGGAACGACCGCTTCGTCATCCAAGAACGTGTTGGCGTGCACGACGCCGTTGATGCGCACCTCTACGTCGCGCCCGAGCCGAGATCCGGGAAAAAGCGCGCTGCCGGTGGCCACGAAGCAGCCGTCGCCCACCACGGTCCCGTTGAGATGCGCGTGCGGTCCGACGAGCACATCGTCGCCGAGCTGGACCGGATGGCCAGCACGACCGCGCACCAAGGCATTCTCCATGATCACGCATCGGGCTCCTACCGCCACCCGCCCATCTTCGGCGCTCAGAACCGCGCCGAACAGGACCCGTGCGTCGGGGCCGACATGCACATCGCCGCAAAGAACCGCCGTGGGGGCCACGTATGCGCTCGGATCGATCGCAGGCACGCAACCCCGATGCTCGACGAGCATGCACCGCTGATTCCCCCAAACCATCATCGACAAGCGGATGCGATGACGCTGAGGCACGGGGCCTCGTCAGTTCGAGTGCGTCGCGTACGAGTTCGCTGACGCCGCCGACGATGGCCACCGCGAGCGCGAGCTTGTCAACATTGTCAAAGTCTCAGATCAACCGAAGACTCCTCGACGATGGCGAGCTCACCCTCCATCCGTGCTCGGTTAGAGAGTGTCGAGGGGTCTAGTAGCGCGCTCGGCGAGGGCGAGGACGAGGGCGACGCGGAAGCAGCCGGGAGGCGTGCGCGGTCAGGGCGTTGCGCCAGCCGGGCACGACGAGCGTGCGCCCGCGCTCCAGCGCGCGCAGGGCGCGGTCGACCACCTGCTCGGGAGTGAGCTGTTGACCGATGGCGGCGTCGCGCGACCCCAGCACGTCGAAGAACGGAGTGTCGATCGGTCCGGGGCAGACGGTGAGCACCCCCACGCCGCGGCCACCGAGCTCGGCTGCGAGCGCTTGGCCAAGGGAGAGGACAAACGCCTTGCTGGCGGCGTAGACGGCCAGTCGCGGGGCGGGCTGGAAGCCGCCGAGCGAGGCGACGTTGACAACCGAGCCGGCGCCTCGCTCGAGCATGCCCGGGACGAGCGCGTGCGTGAGGTCGACGAGCGCCACCACGTTGACCATGACCTGCGCGTGGTCGCGCTCGGGCCGGATCGTCTCCCACGGCCCTGCGTGGCGAAGCCGGCGTTGTTGACCAGCATGTCGACGGTCACGCCCAGCTCGGTCAGGCGCGCCGCGACGGCGTCGGCGGCGCCCTCTTGCACCAGATCCTGGCTGATGACCTCGACACGCCCACCGTGGGCGCCGCGCAGCTGCTCGGCCGTCTGGTGCAGGACGCCCTCGGAGCGGGCGACGAGCACGAGGGCGGCGCCCCGCCGGGCGAGCGCGCGGGCGAACGCGGCGCCCAGGCCCGAGGACGCGCCGGTGACCAGCGCGGTCTGGCCCGAGAGGGTCACGCGCCCACCTCCGCTCGCCTGGGCGTGTGGGCGGCTTGGAGCGCGGCGGGCTGCTCGTCGAGCGCGCTGAGGTGACGTTCGAGGAAGGCCAGCTCGGCCTCCACGGCGCACTCGAACCCCCTGCCCTCATAGACCGCGTAGTGACCGCCGGGCAGGCGCAACAGCTCCCCGCGCGGGGCTCGCAGCGCGGCGCGCACCGCCGGAGCGGGCGGCAACCACCGCAGTGAGCTGGACCGAAAAACCAGCCCGCCGTCGCTGGGAGCCAAACCCGCTCGCGGACCTCATGGCCCGCGGAGCTCATCCCAGCGCGTCGAGCGCGGGCTTGGAGAGGTGCAGGACGGTGTAGCGAGTACCTGCGTCGGCGGGCGCGGCGTCGGCCCAGAGCGTAAAATGGACGAGTTCCCAGCGGCGCGCATCGACGCCGACCGCACTCGTGTGCACGCCGGGCGTTGACGATCGCTCGGCGAGTGTGGCGAGCGCGGCTTCAACGGTTGCGCGGGGTTCGGCGTCAGGGGAGACCGGCTCGGCGTGGCGGGTCGCCAGGCGCGGAGGAGCGGCCGCGTCGCGCGCCGGGCCGGCGACGACGCCCGCGCCGGCCCACTGGCGGACCTCGGGGCGGCCGAAGTCGCGGCAGATGCCGGCGAAGCCGTCGCCCCACAGAAACGCGTTCATCCCGGCGAGCGTCGTCCAGAGGTAGAAGGGTGCGTACTCATTCACCGGCGCGTCGTCGACGCTGCGCTCGCGGATTCCGTAGGCCTTGAGGCCCAGGCCCCAGAAGGCATCCATCGCCGCGGCCCGGGTGGCTACGCGGTGGCGGATGATCCCCATGTCGTAGTCGGCCGGCAGGCGGATGACGTACTGCATGGCGAGCACGGTTCGGCCCCCGTCACGCGGCGACGTGCTCGAGCCAGGAGGTGGTGCTCCCATCCGCGAGCGCCTCCTGGATCGCGAGATGGACCATCGCCGCTCCCGGCGTCGCACCGTGCCAGTGGCGCTCGCCCGGCGCGAACCAAACCGTGCCGCCCGCCGCGACCTCCTCGGTCGGGCCGCCGTCGCGCTGCACGCGCGCTGTCCCCTCGAGCACGTGCAGGACCTGCCCGAGCGGATGCACGTGCCATGCCGTGCGCGCGCCGGGGGCGAAGGCGACGCGGAAGACGCGGACGCGGGCGGGCGCCTCGGGGGCGGCGAGCTCCGCGAGCTCGACATCACCGGCGAACCACTCGGGCGGCCCAGGCGTCGGGAGGGGCAAGGCGGGCGTGATGTGCATGGTGTTCAGGCGCTTTCGGGGGGCGTGAGCAGGGCCAGCGCGCCGCGGACGGCGTTGTCGAAGGGGGTGGGGTCGGCGGCGGAGCGGGCGAGGACGTAGCCGCCCTGCAGCACGGCGACAAGCGCGGCAGCGAGGTCGGCGGGGTCGTGGGCGCGGTCGAGCTCGCCAGCGGCCTGGCCCTCAACGATGACCTCGGCCAGCCGGCCCTGGAGCCAGGCGAACGTCGCGTCAAGCGGGGCGCGCAGTACCGGGCTGCCAACGACTTCGGAGTCGGCGGCCAGGCGGCCGATGCGGCACCCGCGCAGGACATCGCGCTCGCGGCTGAGATAAGCGGCCAGACGCTCGACCGCGGTGCCCGGGCCGGAGAGCTGGACTTCGGCAGCGGCGCGGAGCTCCTGCGCGCTGCGAGTGATCGCCGCGCGCGCTAGGTCCGGCTTGCCCGCGAAGTGGTGATACATGCTGCCCTGGCCCGCCTCGGCGCGATGTTGGATGGCTTTCGGGCTGGTGCCGACGTAGCCGAGCTCCCACAGCAACTCCTGCGTGCTCTCGACAAGGCGGTCGCGGGTGCTCATTTGGTGTACAGACTACTAGGTACATCAACGGGCCGGCCACGCCGATTGCCACCGCGAGGCCCGTTCATCGACGCCTTGGAGGGCGACGAGGTTCGGTCGCGGCGCACGCCAGGCACAGCACGCCATCGGGCAGCGCCCGCAGCCGGGCCGGCGCGATCGGATCACCGCATGCGTCACACGTGCCGTAGGTCCCCGCGTCGAGCTTGGTCAGCGCTCGCTCGGTGCGGGCCAGCGCGCTCTCCAGCAAGTCGCCGACGCCGATCTCGGTCAGCCGGCTGACCGCCTCGATCGTGCCGTCGCCGATCCGCTTGCCGAACCCGAGCGCGGTACCACGCTCGGGGCGCTGTGCCAGCACCGCCACACGTTCGCGCATGCGGTCCCGGCGCGCCACGAGCGCGCAGCGGATTGCGTTCAGGTCCAGATCGCCGGAGGGCGCGGACATCCAGTCGTCCTACCCCCGGCCGTGGGAAGTCATCCGAGTGGCAGGGGCCTCTGCCCGACCAGAGCGTCAGTCCCACCGCGTCCTCGAGCGACCGCTGCTCGAGCAAAGGACCTGACCCAGGCGTCTAGATGGGGACAGGGCGGGACTGGGGGATGACCGACCTCGGCGACCGACTGGTCGCGGCCGGGATAGGCTGGCGGCGTGAACGACGAAGACGACTGGGTGGGCACGCCGCCTGAGGGACGCTACAGCCGGGACCGCGCGAAGCCGGAGTTCTGGGTCAAGCAGAGGGCGCGGCTGCTCGCTGGCGCCGGCTTGGTCGTGGCCGTGCTCATCCTCGTCGTGGTGCTCGCCCTTCGCTGATGTCGGCCCGGACGGCCAACGCCGGACGCCGGGGGCGGTCGCAACGCGGACCATGGCCGCCCGGGTCTGCTCCCGACGCCGGGCGCGGCGCTGGCGGGTCAGGCGAGCGCGGTGAGTCCTCCGTCGATGGCGAGGGTTTGTCCGGTGGCGTAGCTGGCTTCGTCGGAGAGCGGGAAGGTGGCGGCGTGGGCGATATCCCAGCCGTTGCCTTGGCGGCCGAGGGGGTAGGGGTAGTGTCGCCGTAGGTCTTGCTTGGGAGGCGAGGCGTCCCAGCGCGGTGTCGATCAGGCCAGGCATGACCACGTTGACGCGCACGCCGCGTGGGGCGGCTTCCTTACCGACGTAACGGCAGACGCCGTCCAGCGCGGCCTTGGAGGCCCCGTAGGCGGGATGTCGGAGGTGGTGGGCTTTATCGCCGCGGTCGAGGAGGTCAGGACGATTGATCCGCCGGGAGGGATCAGCGGTAGCGCGCGCGCTTGCAAGCCCGGAAGTGTCCGCGGACGTTGGCGGCAAGACGCGGTCCCAGTCCTCGCCGGTCGTGTGCTCAATCCCCTACCCACCGGCCACGCTGGTGTTCATCGCCAGGCCGTCGAGGCCGCCGCGTGCGGTGGCGGCTTGCTGGACGCCGTCGGCGATTTCGGCCTTTCCGAGGCGTCGAAGGCCACGGCCTCCGCGCGGGCGCCTTGGTCGCGGATGAGCTGGGCGGTCGCCTCGGCGGCGCCGGGGTCGACATCGGCCACGGCGGGCGCGGCCCCTTGGCGGGCGCAGAGCAGCGCCAGGGCGCGACCGATTCCCACCGCGGGTCCTCTTGGCCGTAGCTCTGCTGGCCGGCACCGACGACCAGGACGTACCGGCCCGCCAGCGTTGCCGGGTTCATGCGTGGCTCCCGTGTTCCCGGGCGGCTTGGACGACGGCGAGCTGGGCGGGGTTGTCGACTTCGATGCCGGTGGTCTCGGCCAGTCGGGCGATGGCCATGTAGGTGGGAGCGGCCGCTGACTTCGGAGTTGCTTTGGGGTCAGACCCCATCGACAGCTCGCGCAGCGCTCCCGTGATACTGCCGGGGATGAGCAGCTCCGAGGAGGTTTCCGGCACCTACCGCGTCGCTATGAGGGCTTGCTCGCCGATCGTGGGCGGCTGGGGACGGCTGGCGGTCGCGGGCCTCGAGCACCTGCCGGCCAGTGGGCCGGTGCTGCTGGCCAGCAACCACGACAGCTACTGGGATCCGGTCGCCATCGGACTCGCGGCCCTGGGCAAGCGGCAAATCAAGGCGCTCGCCAAGGACTCGCTGTGGAGCTTCAAGGGCCTGAATCTCGTGCTCGACGGCATGGGCCAGATTCCGGTTAGCCGTGGTAAGCAGGACGTAGCGGCGATGCAGCGCGCAATCGAGGAGCTCCGGGCCGGGGCGTGCATCGGGATCTTCCCGGAGGCGACGCGCAGCCTCGGGCGCGAGCTGCGAGCCCGCAGCGGCTTGGGGCGCCTGGCCGAGGCGGTGCCCGAGGCGGTGATCGTTTGCTGCACGATGCAGGGCACGACCGACATCGCGCGCTTCCCGAAGCGTCCGCACGTGCGCATCCGGTTCTTCGCGCCTGCCGGAGGTGGGCGCCGCGAGGGCGAGGGAACCGGCGAGCTGGCTGCTCGGCTGCTTCGAGAGATCCGCGCCGAGGCGCCGATTTCGGTCGCCGGTCGGCGGCCGAAAGGTCGTTAGCGCTTCCCGGACTCCCCCGAGGTCCGCGAGCGCTTTCCGCGGCTGCCGGCGCACGAGCTCAGCCCACGGCTCGCGACTCGGCTACTGTCGTGTCCATTCGCAAATTCCGAGGAAGAGTGCGTCGATGGCTGTCTTGAAGAGGCACGTCGCGCCGGGAATGACCCAGGAGGCCTACGACCAGGCCTCCGGCCACGTTCAGCAGTCGCAGAAGGAGGCCGACGGGTTTGTCGCGCACTATGCGGTCTTCGAGAACGGCGGCCTCACCGTCACCGAGGTTTGGGACTCAGTCGAGCAGCACGATGCCTGGTGGGACGCCCACATGCGCGGGGTAGTGCCAGCCGACCTTCCGCGGCCCGAGTTCGCCGAGATCCACCGCATCAACTCGAAGTAGGTCCGGCACGAGGCCGGGCGACCGGGCCGATGGCGGACCCCGAGGCGACCGAGCAGGAGGAGGCCCGCATGCGAGCCGTTGTGGTTGACGAATGCGGACCACCCGATGTCATGCGCATCGTGGATGCAGCCGCACCTCCGGTCGCGGCTGGTGAGCTGGCGATCGACGTGGACTTCGCCGGAGCCGGGTTCGTCGACACCCTGTTCCGGAGTGGCGCGCTGGGTTTGACAACCCCGTTCACCCCGGCATCGCGGGGGGTGTGAGCCGGGTTCCAGATCGGTCAGGCAGTCGCGGCGCTGCTCAACGACTTCGGTCGAGGCGCTACGGCCGGAGGGTACGCCGAGGTGGCTGTCGCGCGGGCGGACATGGTCACGGCCCTGCCCGACGGTGCCGACCTGACCCGCGCCGCGGCGTCCTGGTCAACGGCGTCACCGCCTGGATCGCCTTGCGCGGCCTCGTCCGGCCGCAGGTCACCGAGACCGTCCTGCTGCTCGGTGGCGGCCTGGGCGGTGTGGCCAGCCGTCTCGCCGCGGTCCATCCTGCCCGCCAGGTGATCGGTGTCGTGGGCAGTGACGCCAAACGGGTCTCCGCTCCGGCTGAGTGCACCGACATCGTGCTGGCAGCGGACCTGATTGGGGCCATCGACGAGCTCACCGCCGGCCGCGGCGTGGACGTGGTCATCGACCCGGTAGGTGGCCAGCTCCGCAGGCAGGCGTTCGCCCACCTCGCCCCGACCAAGCAAGTGGCGGCGGCGGGATCAGCCGCGGTTCAACTGATGGACCGGGCACGCTCCGCGAACCGGCCCCCAGGGTGCTCGCGCTGTCCGACGTCGTCGACGCCCACCGAGCGCTTGAGGACCGTACCGCGCCACCAAAAACCGTCCGCGCCGTCCAAAGCCGCGGCTGAGGCCGCGTCCGCTCCGGCGTCGCGCAGTGGCGGGCCGTCTGGATCAGCCATCGACCAGCAGGGCGTCTAGCGGGCCCAGCAGCCCCCTCGAGCGCCGCGACACCCCGGGTAGCTCCTGCAGCCGGTGGGTCGCGGGTTCGTCGCGCCGTCGGCGCTCGAGCTGCTCGATGGCGATCGGCCGCCACAGCTCATCGATGACCCGAGCGGGATCGCCGGACACCTCCTCGATCGGCCGCTCGAGGTGCTCGGCCCACAGGCGCAGTCGGGTCTGAAGGGCGAGGTTCGAGTCGCAGGTCACCACGTTCATCTCGGTGTCGTTGAAGAAGGAGTGCTCGTTGAGGTTGGCTGACCCCACCGTAAGCCAGGTGTCGTCGACGATGGCGATCTTGGCGTGAACGTACAGCGGTCCCACGAGGCCACCGCTCCGAGCGGAGATCGTCGCGGCGATGAAGCGCCCGGCACCGTCATCGGCGGCGGCCAGCACTCCGAGCTGGCCCTTCGTAGAGTCCGCGCCGTTGTTGGGCCTGGCCGGGAGCAGCACCACGAGGCGGAAGGCGTCGTGGGGCGGCCGGCGCAGCTTGTCGGCCAGGATGGCCACCACCTGCGCCGACCACAGGAACTGGCTCTCGAGGTAAACGAGCCGGCGAGCCGATCGCAGGGCCCGGGTGTAGGCCTCGACGATGCGAAAGTCACCGTGGGGCAAGAAGTCATAGACGTTCTCGGGGACTGTGCGGACTATCTGCACCTCGACGTCGCCGGCCGGAGCCGGGGGTGGGGGGTCCGGTAGCGCTTCCCCCTGCACCTCGCGCCAGCGATCGGCGAAGTGGGCCGCCACATCGGCGACCGCCGGGCCACGCAGGCGGGTCGCCGCGTCATGCCAACCGAGACTGCCGCGCATCGGGTGCTCGCTGGAGTCGAAGCGATCCCCCCCGAGATGAGTCAGGTCAATGCCCCCCACAAAGGCGACCTCACCGTCCACGATGACTAGCTTTTCGTGGTGGCAGTGCATCGGCCGCTCGTTTGCGTCGAGCGCGCACTGCACCCGGGTCCCACGGGTGAGCTCTTCTTGGACCTGGCGCACGGCCCGGCGCGCCGGCGTGAAAACCGGCACCGGCGCACCAGCCCACAGCAGCACCCGAACATCTACGCGCTCGGCCAGATCCCCGAGCAGATCGCGCAGACGCATCGCCCGGTCGTCGCGGGTCAGTCCGAACGTGGGCGTGACGTGCCACCCGGCAATGTGAACGTACGATCGCGCAGCGGCGAGCGCCTCGGCTACCCGTGGTAACGCCTCGCCACCGTCGATCAGTACGTCCAGCGCGCAGCCCGCGCGCGGAGGCGGATCGCCGGCGGTCCACAGCCCGCCGTCCTCCGGTGGATTGAGCTGAACGCCGCGGCCGGCGCGCTGGAGCCGGCGACGATGGTGTGCGCCAACCAACGCCTCGAGGCCCTCCCCCGCCAACGTGTCAACGCGCTCTATCAGACCGCCGACCACCGTTCGGTTCTATCACCCCGCCGGTTCCTCCGTCGTGGCGATCCCCCCGTGAGGTGTTCGCCGCGTCTCTGAGTCTGAGGGTACACGCCCTCGCGCTAGTCGGCCGGCGCGGGTGCCTGGCGAGACGCTGGGTGGGGTTTGAGCAGAGGTTCGCGGGACGACGCGAGCCGCGTAGATGAGTACAAATACGGCGAACAGCCCTGCCGTGACCAGCAGCCAACGAGTCAAGAAGGGATCGCTGGATACGCCGGTGATGGTCTGGTAGGTGGCTGCGCCCTCACGCCCTCACGATCACTTGCGCGGGGAAGCCGTGGTCGGGTGACAGATCGGCGCCGTTGACCTTCAGCGCGAGCAGCGAGCGGTCATCCCCGACTTGGCCGGAGTTGAGGGCGGCGTGGGAGAAGCTGCCGCCCTGCTCCAGCGACGGCACCAATGCTGTATCGGGTCCTTGCGCCGGTCATCCGGGCCAGGTCGCTGAGGCGCACCCCGGTTTAGGTCTGGGTGGTCGACCAGCCCTCGACGCACGCGATCGGCAGGACGTAGGTGTGTTGGGGCAGCGCGAGAAGGTCTTGGCGGCTGAGCTGCATGCCCCTCGGCCGGCGTAGCGTAATGGCCTCACGAATGAATTAATGCGGTGGTGGGTGTTGGGCTGATCACGTAGTTCCAGTCGGGGTGGAAGGCGTCTCGGACGATGTTCACTGCGGCCAGCTCGGCGTCGCTGACTTTGATGCCTTTGACGTACTCGCCGGGATCAAGGCGCGCGTAGATCTTCAGTCC